>OCRI01000007.1_pt1 | contig 74859 bp, 69 predicted proteins | sample 1534641 | NCBI WGS metagenome assembly OCRI01 (sample SAMEA3275473, study PRJEB22092) | marine metagenome | reverse complement strand
TCGGACCCGCTGCAATCCAATCAATGCGGCTCTACCACCATCCAGATTGTTTCGAAACGACACAAGTGACGACACCGCTCCAAGACTGGACAGCACTCGAGCAACGAATTAACGCCATTGATCCTGAACCAGTTGAGGCAGCGCAACCGCTTGAAGTTCGACAATCTGTGCGGATGACAGCTCATGGCTTGGACACGAGCAGCGCTTGCCCAAGGCGGCACTGGCTAACCGAGGTAAAGGGATGGATTCCAGAACAACTCAAGATGTTCGGGGCCCATCAAACAGGCCCCTCTTCCTCAAGCCAATTCCCTCCAGCAACCTCTTTTGGAACAATGATGCACCGCCTTGTAGAACTTGGTTTAGCCAATCCGTCAAAGGCTGCCTCGCCGCATTCGACACCGCTGCCTGAGGCATGGATGTTTGACGGCGAAGATGGGCTTGATGATCCTGAAATTATCTCCAACGTTCTCGGCGAGGAAGGATATTCTGTGTCAGAAGATTCGAAGGAGCAAGCCATGGCTATCCGCACCCATGAACGCATGGGCACCCTTGGTAGGCTTGTTCGAGAAGGCCTTCTAGGTCGCTTGGCGGCTGGTGAAACCCATAACGGCTTCAAGGTGGAAGGCCTGCGGACAGAACTTCCATTCTATCATCGACATGCGGTGGCAGTTGGTGGAATCCAACGGTCCACCTTCAGCATTCGGGGATCGATTCCTCACGCAGTGCTCAGCCAATTGGACCTCATTTTCGATGGAAGAGCAGACCTCGTACTTGCACTTCGTAACGAACATGCTGATGGCTTCTTACAGGTGGTCGACCTCAAGACCAAAGATTGTCGAGATGGATTCAATCCGACGGATCCAAGCCAAGGCACGGCGTTGCAGCAGTATGACGGGGATCGCCTCAATCCATATCCATCGACACCGTCCGAGCGTTCAATCTTGGATGAACACCGCCTCCAGTTGACGCTGTATTCCATGGCGTTGCAGGCAGTTGAGGCAACCAAACCCTCCGAGGAACAACGGAGCATCCTCCCACCCGCTCTCCTTGTCGGTGCTTCGGGACGGATGCTGCAACTGACTGTGGAGGAATTTGAAGAAGCCCAACAAGAACTCAACGAGCATCTCCAGTGGATTGGCCATCTTGCAGCAGCTCCACAATCGCTCGAAGAGCCAGATCGCCTCAGTCCTGAAGCGGCAGAACCTTGCAAGACATGCCCGTTCTACAGTGGTGATGTCCGACTCTGCGCCCCCGCAGGTGAGGCACTCGGCATCCCTCTTCCAATGGGAGAGGATTAATTCGAAGCCTTGGTTCCAATCATCACCAAGGTGCCAATGAAACCGTCCTTTGCTGCAACTCGGTGCATTTCGACATCGGTAAACCCTGCGGCAATCATTGCATCTTTCCATTGGGCTTCGCTCAGCATTGTCATGTGCACATTGAGGGCTTCAGGCCATCCATGGCTGTCCTCATTTTCGAGGTAATGATCGACGCCTGCGACCATCACGCCTGCATCCTTTAACCACTCGTCGTGGATGATTTTTAGCATGGCCGCTGGGTCGTGGAGGTAGTAGAGGAATTCCATGCTGTGAAGGAAATCAAAAGCCGTGGCTGGTTTCCATTGTGGTAAAACAGCAAGGTGAAACTCACCATCTCCAAGGGCCTTTGCTTTCTCAATCATCGCTTCAGATCCATCAACGCCAACGGCCCGTAGGCATGTTTCGTGCGATTCCAAGGCCCGACAGACCCATCCGTTTCCGCATCCAACATCGACGGCAGAATACGGCTTGTTGACTCTTGGTAAGGCCAAATCCAACATTGCCTTGACCGAAGCAGCATGGCCCCGTTCCATTCCCTCATCCTTGTTCTTTGTCGCCCATTCAGAGAACAACTCAGTGGCGGGTCTTGTGCTCATGGCTTGCCGTTTGGTGGGTATTTCTTGAACATGTCCCCAAACGAAAGGAACATGGTTGGCCGTTCTTTGGACACCTCATGCTCGACACAACCACGACGATTGAAGAGGTGCTGTATTCACCGATTGAACCCTACGATTCTGGAATGCTGCAAGTCACAGATCTCCATACAATTGCTTGGGAGAAATCTGGAAACAGCGAGGGCGTCCCTGTTGTTGTCATCCACGGTGGTCCAGGTGGTGGGGGCCAACCCGCTTACCGACAATACTTCGATCCTGCGAAGTTCAACATCATCCAATTCGACCAACGTGGATGCGGCCAATCAACACCTCATGCAGAGTTAAGGGACAACACAACCCAAGCCATGGTGGCCGACATTGAAGCACTCAGGGTGTCCTTTGGCATCGAAGAATGGCATGTCTTTGGTGGCTCTTGGGGGTCAACCCTCTCACTCATTTACGCCCAAACATATCCAGATCGAGTCACGAGTCTGGTCCTCCGTGGCATTTTCATGTGCAGGAAAAGCGAACTGCAGTGGTTCTACCAAGACGGTGCAAGTCACATCTTCCCAGATGCGTTTGAGCCGTACCGTGAACACATTCCTAAAGCGGAACAATCGAACCTTATCGAAGCATATTATGCTCGCCTCACGAGTGAAGACGGTGATGTGCGCCGAGCAGCAGCAAAAGAGTGGACTCGTTGGGAAATGGCAACAAGCCGCCTGTTTCCCGACCCATCCTACCTTGAAAAAGCAGAAGATTTGGATTTCGCAGTTGCTTTTGCACGCATTGAATGCCACTACTTCATCAACGCAATCTTCGTTGAAGAAGCTCACATCTTGAATCACGCATCAGTCATCGAACACATTCCAACTGTAATCGTCCAAGGGCGATACGATGTGGTTTGCCCAACACGCAGCGCATGGGAACTGCACAAAGTTCTGCCAAATAGCAACCTGATTATTGTCCCCGATGCAGGCCACTCGATGGGTGAAGTGAGCATTGCACGAGAATTGGTCGCCGCAACAGATGCCATCTCTTCATGATTTGAAGGCCAATTTCAAGCCATTTCGCAGGGTCGTTTAGGCGTCGGCTTGATAGGGTGGAGTTAAGTGGACTTACATGGAGGCTTACCTCCCGGTGATACCATGACAGAAGAAGGGACCGTCACGCCAGAGATTCGAATTCAACAACTTGAGGAACAACTCGCAACTGAGACCGACCGTTTGCAAAAGTTGTTCGCAGCCTACGAGGCTGTGGAAAAGGAACTCTTCGACGCTCGAACTGAAAATGAAGTCCTTGAGAAGGAAATCATTGAACGGGAAATCGAAAAGGAAACCCAAGAAGCACTGCTCAACGAGCGGGAAATCAGGGTCCGCGAACTCGAACTCCGTGCAGTCAAGGCAGGAAAGCAGGTTGAACACCTCAAGCCAGAACTCGAAAAGATGGAAGAAAAGTACTCCCGTGAAAAGGATCGACTCGGCAAGGTTTTCGGCATCGCAGAGGAGTTGGATAACGACTTGCGTCTCGCCGTTTCAGAAATGAAGGCACGTGATGATTGGTACGTCGACCACATGCAAATTTTCGAAGACCTCAACAAGGCCATCAAGCAACGCTACGACATGATTGAGCGAGCGGTTGAAGCCGAGCGAAAATCACAACACATGTCCCGGGCGTTCACAGAACGAATGGACGACATGGTTGAGGCCCGTGCCGCTGACATGACCATCGAAGAGGCCGAACAAATCACCGTTGAAACCGAATCCGCATCCGTCGAAATTGTCGGCGAAAGCGCTGTTGAAGACCTTCTTGACGATGGAAAACTCAACAACAGCAACACGGCTCCAGCAGAAGCAGCAGCAGAAGCAGCAGCAGAAGAACCTGCAGTTGAAGCTCCAGCAGAGGAGACAGCAGAGGAACCAGCAGAAGAAGTTCCCTCCGACTGGTCCAATGGCGAAGACCCCTGGGCAGAGTGAGGCGTTCGAATGGCTGGCTTGGCCCATGGGGGCCACGCACCCGTCCTGATTACCTTCATGATGGGCGTCAGCTCAATCATTGTTGGAACGCTCATCGATCCGCTGAGTGGGCTTATTCCATTGTTCGGAATTCTCTGCATCATGGCCTCAGCATTTCTGGTTAACTTTTGGCGGGATCCAGACCGTCCGATTCCAAAGCAACCCGGTGTGCTTGTCTCTCCTGCCGATGGCCATGTGATGTTCATCCGTCGTGAACGAGCAACCGGTCGCAGGCCCTCAAAGGAAGCCTATGCATCAGGCGATGTGGAACATGATGTTCTTACTGGTGACTGGGTGGCCAAAGCATGCGACAACCCCCTCGAATTTACAACAGAGCAGCGATTTGAAGCCGTCGAAAAAGGCGATGAATCTGATGAAGATGTGATTCGAATGGCTATTTTCATGTCGCCGCTCGACGTCCATGTAAACCGTTCGCCGATGGCCTCAACCATTGAACGGATGGAACACCGAACTGGAAAAGGCATGAAGCGAGGGCCGTTCAAGGCCGCCTACAAAAAAGAAAGCGAATTCAATGAACGCGTCCGAACGGTGTTCCTTAACGATGAAGGCCACCGTATCGAAGTCACTCAAATTTCAGGCGCACTGGCTCGCACTATTGTGCCTTGGCAAGGCATTGGTGATCAATTGCGACGTGGGCAACGGTTCGGTATGATTCGCCTTGGGTCGAGGGTCGACATACGCGTTCCAGCGGTTGATTTCACGACCACAGTGGTCTCTGCCGAGATGAAGGACGCAGCCCTTCCGAAAGGCCAATTCGTCCAAGCTGGCACAACTGTTTTGTTCACGCCTGAGGCATGAGGCGCGTCGGTGGATTGAAACATATTCGGCCAGCCACAGAACCAAAGGGGGGCTTTGATGACAACCAAAAAATCACTCACACTTGTCGGCGATGGTAGCAAAGGCGCCCGTATTCACGACATTGTGAAGGCACCTGCAAACACCCCATGGGCCAAAGCAAGGCAGCAGTCTTGGGACGCCAGTGAACCAGCAACGGTGTACTACACCCCAGAAACCTTGGCCGATGGAACGCCATGCAGCGCCGTCACGGTCATTTTGCGAACCAAAGGATGCCACTGGTGGTGGTCAAGTGGTTGCACATTCTGTGGGTATTTTAACGACACAAGAGACGACGTGACCAACGAGGATTTGCACGCTCAATGGGCCTATGCCAAAACCAAATTCGATGATTTCAAAGGCCATGCAATGGTCAAGGTGTACACCAGCGGTTCACTGCTTGAAGATCGGGAAATCCCAGTTGCTTTCCAAGAAACGGTTCTTCGTGACTGCCAAACACTGGGCAAGGAATTGATTGTCGAGTCGCGCTGTGAACAATTGACAGAAGAAAAACTCGCATGGGCCACATCAATCAACACAAGTTTTGCAGTTGCGATTGGACTCGAGGCATACGATGATGAAGTCTTGAGGTTCCATGTTAACAAAGGATTTACCACGAAATCGTGGGACAGAGCTGTTGCTAACCTCAAGAAGTTCGACATTCGAGTGAAGACCTATTTGATGTTCAAACCTCCGTTCATGAACGAAGCGGATGCGCTTCTGCACGGTGTAAAATGGATTGAAGATGTGGCAGAACAAAGCGATGAAATATCGGTCAACCCGATGAACATTCAGCGTGGCACCATCATCGACCGGTTGCACAGGCACAATGAGTACCGTCCACCTTGGCTATGGTCACTTGTCGAGATGATCCGACGGGCACACCCGACCATTCATCCCAAAGACACAGGCAATGGCGGTGAAGGCCAAGTGAGTCGTCTGATTGTCCATCCAACCGCTGGAGGGCGCGTTCGCGGGGCTCACAATTGCGGTGCATGTGACGCCCATGTGGTCGCAGCGATCGAACGCTATGCCGTGTCAGGCGAGTTACAAGAATTCGAAGGTCTCGCTTGTGAATGCGAGAAAGCGTGGGCAGAAGAGGTTGCATTAGAGCACGCTCTACCAACACCACTCGGAATTTCAAAGCCTCGCCGGGGCAATGTTTTGGATGCCCTCCGGGCTCCATGAATGGCTTCCAGCAATCCGTCCAATTGCTGTTGTGAGGGTGTCAATCTTTATGACCGCTGTACCAGTGGGCGGAATGACCCCTATGGGGTCACGTTCGGGTGAACCTCATGACAAACACAACCAGTCTTCCTGATGTAACCGTTGGAACCGGTGAACCGGCCTCCAGTCGAATTCTCCTCACTCTCTTTGCAGTGGGTGTAATCGGCATGCTCGCATTGTTCTCGAATGTCTTCGGTTGGGACAACATCCCATTGCTTGGCGAACTCGTTCCGCTTATCGGAAACCTTGGTGGAAGTGGCATCTGGTACTACCTCATCGGCCTCTTGATTGGTTTGGGTGCAATCGTTGCCTCGCTCTTAACAGAGGTCATCGTCGATTAGGAGGTGTGATGTATGGAAACTGTTCTCATTATGTCTGGCCTTTTGGTCGCAATTCTTCTCACCACCGCAAATTACCTTGTGAAAGGCATTGGTGGCATGAGTGCTCCTCTGCAACAAGTTGGACTCTTTTTGCTTAACAAAGCCCCAGCAGGCATCATCGATCTGTTCAGCGACGAAGCAGGTAGCGGCAGCAAAACATGGATTCGCTTTGGAATGGTTTGGTTCCTCCTTGCATCAATCGGGGCCTTCCTCGGACTCTGGCACAGCTACGACGGGGGTGCCTTGGATTCCCTTGCAAGCATTGGCTGGTCATATGACGATGGCTCAATGCTTACGGATTACACAAATGTCTTCTTCAACACAGCGCTCAACTACATGCTTGTTGGTGGCGCCTTGGTGGCTGTATCTCGCACGGCACAAGGACGTCTTGCCAGTGAAAAGAGCGCATCAATGGTGGCACTTTTGCTCACCGCATCAACCGCTGCGTACTTGGTTCTCCCAGCAATTCTTTCCTTTGCTACCCTCGACAATGAGGCTGCATTGATTGAAAACATCACAAATGTGTCTTCCCTTGTTGTTGGTTCTCTGCTCCATGCAGCGATTCTCATCAACGTTCTCATCACTGTGGCCAACCGTGCATCGGACAACATCGCTCCAACCACCTGGTTCCTCGTGCTTGCCTTGGTTGCCAAAATCTTCGCAGGCTTGATGGCCTTCTTCGGTGAACTAGCAGATTCCACACAAACGGTTTGGATGGCTGAACACGTGCTCACCGGATGGGTCCCATTGGCTCTCATCTTCGGATTGGCTTACCATGTTATTCCATACACCACCGGATCACCAATTTGGTCTGAAAGCATGCTAAAGGTCAACATGGCTCTTCTGTTTGTGACGGTTCCACCGTTCTTCATGACCGCAGCAACGAGCGCTGAGTTGTTGCAAAACTTAGGCGCTATTCTCCTCACCCTTGGCATGCTGCCACTCTTTGCAGGTTCAATCAACCTGCTCGTGACTGCCAAGTCCAATGCGGCTGCAGTGGTCAAGAGTCCCGGTGCTTTCGCTGCAACCGGCGCTATGCTCTTCATCCCAATCTACACCATTGGCGGTTACTTCACAAGCATGGATGTCTTTGTCGGCCTCGGCAACCTTGGCACCATGGCTTCCACCGTCGATCAAGGCTTCATGTACACCGTTGGTGGACTGATGATGCTCGCAAGCGTCTTCACGGCCTATCCGTTGGCAAGCGGGAAGCAACTTGCGAATGCCTCGAACGCACAACTCGCAGTTTGGCTCACAATGATTGGCGGCCTCACCTCGACCATCGTTCGCCTGATGGGTGATTTCACCTCACAAGCCGTGCTCGACTCAGGTGTTGAAGAAGCAGTGGCCTCGACAGGCGGCTTCCTTCTCGTCTCTTCTGCCTTGTACTACCTGTGCGCAATTGCAGCCATCATGGCGGCGTTGGTGATGATTCGCACCGGAACCCGCGGCAATGCAGACGCTGTTGCCACAGGCGCAACCAGTGACATCAGCACCTACTCCTTGGTTGAAGGCTCCACAACCATTCGCACCCTCATCAGTCGCGGCGTCGGAATCGATACCGAACTCAAGGTTGGTCACACGGAGGATGAATCTGGCGCCACCATCATTGCCGTGAGTGCTCACCTTCACAACGATGAGGTCACAGAGTTCCCAGATGATGCAAAGGAAACGCCTGAAGAACTGGTCATGCTCGCAGATTACCTCTCTCAATCAAACCAGTCCATCTTCCAGTTCTTCCAATCCATTGACTTGGACAACTCCGGCACCGTTGACGGTTTCGAATTCCAAAGAGCCCTCAAGAACGCAGACATTGCGAACCTCCCCCCATGGGAAATGGGAGCCTTGCTCGAAGCAGTCGACCTTGACGGTGATGGGAAGATCAACCTGCCTGAACTCGACATCGCGTTGACGATGATTCGAAGCAAGCAATCCTCGAACGAGGAAGAGTGAATCCACCGAGGGCGTGAACAAGGTGCGTATCGGCCTTGTCGGCAAACCAAACGTAGGCAAATCGACCTTTTTCAGTGCTGCAACCTTGGCCAAGGTTGACATTGCCAACTATCCATTTTGTACGATTGAACCAAACGTTGGTGTCGCCTTTGTCGCTGCTCGCTTGCCCTGTCCGTGTAAGGACATACGAGCGAAGCTCGAACAAGAAGGGCGCATCGAACCAGTCTCTCAGGACGACCCACGCAGAGGAAGTTTATGCGAGCCGAGAACTGGTTCGTGCATTGGCCACATGCGCCTCGTTCCTTGCTTCTTGGTGGACATTGCAGGTCTCGTTCCAGGTGCAAGCGAAGGGCGGGGCAGGGGAAATGCATTCCTTGCCGACCTCGCAAACTGCAACGCTCTGATTCAGGTTGTTGATGCTGCAGGAAGCACTGATTTGGAAGGCAATCCACAAGGGCACAATCAAACCACAGAGGTGGCACGTGCTCGCGTCATTGAAGAGATTGAATTCCTAGGCTTGGAACTCGATGCTTGGATTACAGGCCTACTGATGGACGGATGGGTACGAGGTGTTCGGCGCGTCCAAGCGGAAGGCGACAAGGGACTCATCTCGTTCATTCATGAACGCCTTACGGGGCTCGGAGCAACCTTGCAATCCGTTGGACTTGCCTATGAAGCGTTCCGCTCAGAACACACAACGCTTGGGTCACCATGGGACTGGGATCTCTCAATCATAGCCTCACTTGCCGTGCACTTGCGCAAGGCGTTGTTCCCAATTCATATTGCAGCGAACAAATTTGATGTTGCACCGGCAGAAGTATTGGACGGCGTGGTTGCAAATGGCTGCATTATTCCTTGCATGGCTGATGTTGAACTCGGTCTGCGCCGGGCTGCAGGAGCCGATCTCATTGAGTACACCCCTGGCTCAACCTCCTTCTCATTCAGTGATTCAAATGCGCTCAATGAAGCCCAACTGAAGGCGCTTGCTCACATGAAGGAGCGGCTTGAAGCAAATGCCGGCACTGGGGTGGCGACCATGCTTGACACAGTTCTGTTTGATGAATTAGAACACATTGTGGTCTATCCTGTGCAAGACGAGAACCGATGGACAGACGGGGATGGAAAAGTTCTGCCCGATGCGTTCGTTGTACCTGCTGCCATACAAGCCAAAGCATTGGCATACAAAATTCACAGCGACCTCGGTGATGGATTCATTCGTGGTGTCGATGGTCGAAGCCGAAGGGTTGTCGGTGCAGACCACGAACTCCAGGATGGAGATGTGTTGAAGATTCACGCTAAATCGTGATCAGTGGCCCTTTGGTCGGTCGTAGGCTGGTGTTAAACGAGCCATGTCTCCAGAGTATTGGCCACCTCGATAGATGAACCAGACGGGGGTTGCCAATGTGATTACCAACAGAAGGAGAAGGAAGTAGACGCCCCACGGTTGGATGTCCTTGAGCACCATAATCCACAGCGTCCAGAGCAATGGGATGTAGAGGAAAACACTGTAGCGACGAGCCATGATTTGAAGCCGGGCACTGCCCAATCCACCATCAAACATGTTCGCAGCATCGTCTTTTGAGACGAGGCCATTTTCAATTCCACATCGGACACAAACTTGTGTGTTTGGCCCATTTCCATGGATGAATTGTTCACGTGGGTACGTGCTTGAACAATGACGGCAGGTTGGCATGGTCTTCCCTCAATCCCTTCCACTCGCTCACGATTCTTCAAGCATCCGCTCTCATCCCGAGGAAATTGCTCAGCACATTGATTCCATTTTTCGAGCCGACGGATTCTGGATGAAACTGAACCCCAAAGATTTGCCTTTCCGGATGTTGGACACCCATGATGTCCCCTGTGGTTTCATTCCATGCTACTTGATTGAGTGAGGAATCGCCTTCATTGGTCAGCACAAGGGAGTTGTACAGTGTGAAGGAGTGAGGTGAAGTGAACCCTTCGAACAACCGCCCACCGCTATGGCGGATGCTTCTCGGTGAGCCATGTACCGGCCCTGTTGGCACTTTGATTAGCTCCATTCCGGCAGCCAGCCCGAGTGCTTGGTGGCCCAAGCAAATCCCAAGAACAGGTTGCTCGATGCGCCCTTCGATTGCAGATGTGGCGATTTGCATGGTGACCGGCGAATCCTTTGGTTGGCCTGGCCCGGGTCCAAGCACAATGTGGCTTGGACGAATCCTCGAAAGAATGGATTGCGCCTCATGTTCTTGCAGTGATGCGGTGAATGATCTCGACTGGTGAACAACGACATCGTGGCCCAATCCTGCAATGGCGTGTGCTATGTTGTGCGTGAACGAATCGAGATTGTCGACCAAGAGAACGGCACCATTGGTTCTCATTGAACCGTCATCGATTTGGATTGAACCTTGCTTTGTTGCGACAGGTGCAGGTTCCACTTCGAGGGAATGGATTTCCAATTCACCAGTTGGAAGGCTTTCTCGTTGTTCAACATGCCAACCACACGCTTTTCGAAGGGCAGATGCCTTCCATTTCGCTTCCTCGACTTCGCTCTCGGGCGAGGATCCGATGGTGATGCCTCCGCCGGCCGCAATTGACCCAAACCACCTGGTCCTCTCCTTTTTTGCAATCAACGTTCGAATGAGGATGTTCCATGCGCATGCGCCTGAATGGAGGTCAATCCAACCAATGGAGCCTGTCCAGTAGGAACGAGGTCGCTGTTCCAGTTCATCGATTGTGGCACAAACGACAGTTCTAGGGCACCCTGTGATGCTCCCACCGGGGAACACCGCTTGGAGTGCATCGAGGGAAGTTTGTCCTTCAGACAGCGTTCCAACCACTTGCGAGACAAGGTGCTGAACATTGGCGTATGCCTCGACATCGAACCGTTCAATTCGAACACCACCGACATCACTGACGGCTCCCAAGTCATTGCGCATGAGGTCGACGAGCATCCTGTGCTCTGCTCGTTCCTTCTCATCGTTGAGCATTTCATTTCTGAGCAGTACCTCTTCCTCTTGAGTGGAACCACGTGGGCGAGTTCCCTTGATTGGCGCAGTCCGTACGACGCTGCCATCCGATTGAAGCAGCGATTCTGGTGATGAACTGACAAGCGCAAGTTCGAGGTCTTCAGCACAAAGATATGCGGAGAATGGAGCGGGGTTGGTCGTGCATAATTCTTCAAAGATGGCTCTCGGGTGTCGATTCAATTGCCCTTCCCACCATCGCCCGAGGTTGACTTGGTAGAATTCACCTGCAGCAATCCCTTCTCGGATCGCTTCAATGCCTTCTTGGTGCTCCTGATCTGTTAAGTTGGAAGTCTCTGGGTGGGGGTTCTCATGCGAGTTGACAACTTCGTGGGCCGTAGCTTGTACATTGTTCGCAAGCGAGGCCCATTCATCACCATCGCATGCGAACGCTGTGATGCGCCCATCGCTCTTTCGTTCTGCAGCGAACCGTTCAATCAACCAAAGGACTGCAAGTATCTCTCCCTCTTTGGGCGGGTGCTGCAAGGCGATTGGCTGGGTCCATTGCACAAGGTCATAGGCAAGGGTGCCAGACCAAAATGGATGAGTTGGTAAGCCAATGCTTGGTGCTGGAAAGAACGGTTTTGGGGCTGACAATTCCTGTAATTTTCCGAGCAAGTCTGCCATTGTTTCACCGAAAATAGATGTTGCATGATACCAAGAGCCGTGTTTCCATTCCTCAACATGACCGACCAGTGGCTGTGTTTGTTCAGTGAGGTGAATTTCACCTTTGCTCGGTTTGTGAGGGGGCGCTGGTGCAATTGTGGGTTGACGAACGATGAACCTTCGTTTCGATGGGCCACACAGGATGGAGTGTTTCGAGAGATGAGATGCAGGGCCGCCAGAAACCATGACCATTTGATCGGGGCCACCATAACGAATTGCCTTGTCGCCGAGCAATCCATCCTCTTCGAGTTGCCTCATGAAGGGGAGAATTAGTTCTTCGATGCTTAGGCCCCCACATCACTCCATGCGTTCTTGTTTTCATAGTGTTGGGTTAGCAAACTTTGACATTTTCTTGCAAAACCGTGATTTGTGCCCATCTGTTCGCCATCGATGGATTCGATTTGTGCAACTCCAAGCCCGCTTCCTACAGCAATCACTTCAATCGCTCGTGCAACCAATCGTTCGTTCAACCGCCCGCGTTGCACAGGAATGCCCTGTGCTTCGAGAAGAGGTACGAGAATTTCTGCTGTAATGCCGGCGACGCCTCCATCCGAAGCGTTCGACAACCACGCCGTGCTGTCTTCATCAAACACGATTGGGGTGGCCCGGTCGCCGTCGACAATGGCGAACTCATGGACAAGCAGGGCCAAGTCAGTTCCAGCATGATCTGCTTGTTTCATTGCGTCATGGTAAGGCTGCCAATCTCCATGTTTCGTTCCGTTTACTTTTGGTGACCAGCGAGGCGCTTGAACCGTGATTGCTTCGACGCTTTCATTCCGAATTGAGAAGGGGCGCGGCCGTACATCGATTGCACCATCACGGGCCAATTCCAATCGAAGAAGCCCCTTTGGTTGGCAAGTGGGATGTCGATCATTGAATTCGAGCGTAGCAACGGCTTCTGTGATCAATCGTTTTATGTCCGTTGGCCACTGAATCCGCAGTCGTTTGGCGTGAAGTTCCATGCGCTCAAGGTGTGCATCAAGGTCGGCAATGCACCCTGCTTGATCCCAAACCATCGTGGTGAAGACCAAATCACGAGGACTTGCGTCGACACCTTCAGACATTGTCAACCCTCAGAGCAAGTCATCGAGGAACGAGGTGTCAATGGCTTTGGTTTGCTGTGGTGGAGCAGTTCCAACACCTAATTCGTTGAGCAACTCATTGCTCTGAACCGGTTGCATCACCGGCTGTGCAGGTTGGTAGGCTGGACGTCCATACATGTCCTGTTGCGTGGCTGGTTGAGCATACATGTTCGAGGCAGGTGGTGTTGGTGCCGCTGCTGTTGGTGGTGGTGAAGTTGGTGGGGCGGCTACAGCAGGTGCATCGTTCCAGCTTTGGTCATCTTGCAATCCCCATGTGGCTTCTTGGAGTTCCCACGACTTTGCCTTTCGTTGTTGGCTGCCTCTTGTTCGCACCACGGCGATGAAGAGGAAGATGGCCATGATGAAAAGTCCAGCAGCCAAGAGGTTGGGCGTGGTCAAGAGTGATGAGAAATCAGTTCCATCGTTTGCATTATCTTCGCCCGGTGTTGTACCATCATTCGCTTGGAAAGCCCCCAGTTGAATTGGGTTGACCGCTTCCTTGCTCACGAGTTCGTCAAACGGCGTGACTGCGATGTACCACGATGTAGCGTTGGTCAGCGCTGCGAATTGATCCACCGTGATGATGAATGAGTTCGAGGCGATTTCATCGCCCACCATTGTTGCGCTCGAGATTGCATCAAAGTTCTCCTCAGCGATGTACACTTGGTAGCCTTGGACGCGCTGGTCGGTTGATGGCGACCATTCAACGAGGATTTTGCTTTCCTCGATCCACGTGGCACTGATGCCAGAAACCTCAGGCAGGTACGAGCCTGAAGCATCGTAGCCATCATCGATGGATTGGGAGGACACAGCGGTCAAGTCGGTTGTGAATGCGTTTCCAGAGGTGTCACGAACCACCACAACGGCCCAGATCTCTTGACCGGGGATCACCGGAGTGTCGCCAGCCACGATGTCGATTGTGAGCGGGAGTTCAGGGGCTCGTTCGAGCGTTGCAATCGGTGTGCTTGGGCCGAGTGTTCCTTGTCCTACGCTTGTGAATGACCAGGTGGCAGCATAAACTTCGTACGAGCCAACGTCACTTGCGGAACTTAACTCAAAGTCCAGCAAGAGCGCGCTTCCGTCATCGAGCGCTCGGTCGGTGAGGCTCAAGACTTCAAGACGGTCAGGGGCAGTGGTGTCGAGGGCGTTATCGATCGGTGTCACTGTGGCCTGTGTAAGGTCGGTAAGGAACACGTTTCCTGCCAAGTCATGAACGGTGACAACAACATACAGTTCTACATCCGGTTGAATCGGTTGAGGTGTACTTTGAGTGAGGTCCATAAGTCCACCAGAACCACTGTACAACGCCGTTGTTAATGTGACTTCAAGCGGACTGAATGATTCGTCAACCCATTGCTTGTTGACTTTCAGGCAACCACATCGAGTTGGGTCATCGCCAAACAAAGCCCATGCCACTGAGAGGTCGGTGAGCGGTTGGTCGGCTGCCCAAATTGTGTAGTGTGAGAAATCATCAGCATCAGAAACAGACCACAAGACATCAATGGAGGTTCCGTCATCGTTTGGATGATCAAATGCTTGAACAAACTCGGTTCTGTCAGGAGGTGTTGGTTGGCCGTTTTGGTTGCGGAGGGGGGTCACTTGCACGAGGTCCACATCGTCCAGATTTGCGTTCAGCCAATCATCGTACGCAACCACGCCAACGAGGTAGGTTTGTCCGTTTTGGAGCCCTTCGCCGTCGATGCTCGTGACCAAGGTCGAACGTTCATCGCAATCGTTGATGATCTTCGCTTGAGTAAAGCCAGTATCTGGATTTACACTGGAGGAAGTTCCGTCAAAGTCCGGTTGGATATTTTCACCGTCTTCTACGGCCCTCATGAAGATGGCATAGAACGTGCAATCTTCTGCAGGGTTGACGTCCCATGAAACAGTGATGCGTCCACCGTCATCTTCGGGCGTGTCGATGGCGTTGACATTTTCCATTTTTGGAGGGGCTGTGTTGTCATTCAAGCCGCCAGTTGGGACAAAGGGTCCAACGATGAGGGCGTTCATGATGTCTTCTTGTCCTGCTTCGTCAACACAGGTGAGTCCAAGCCAGTACGGTTGACCGGGTGAAAGCGAAAGTACGGTTGAGTTTCCTTCCATCTTCATAACTTCCCCTTCAGGCGTGAGGCCGAGAACGTCTGTCATTGGTTGGGTCGAGGCGTAAATGTTCGTTTGCAGAAGATCGAGGCTTGTGCAGCGAGCCCATTCCACGTCCAGATCACCATCTTCGCCTCCTTCGTGAGGGCCTGCCTCAGCCCAGATTGGTGCCAACGGCACTTCGTCAGACGGGGTTGCAGGTCCAAGCACAGGCGAAGGAGTGCCGAGGCGTCCATCGTCGTATTCAACGACCACTACAGCGTAGTAATCGTTTCCATCAACGAGCGGTTGACCGTTGGAAGTGGTAACTTCGCTCGACAGTCGGCTGTGCAGAGAGATGGCTTTGTCGATGGTTCGAGTTTGTAGGAATGTGGTGGTGATTCCTCCGTCGAGCGACCAAACAGGCCCATCGTTGACGTAGACGAGGTAGCGAGCGAAGTCATCATCGTGAACAAGGCTCCATGCTGCGGTCAAAGCTCCGCCGCCATCATCGGGTCGGTCAACCAGTTCAGTCAATGCAATCGGGGTTTCAGTCTTGACATAGTCGTAGATGAGGCGAACATGCATCGACCCATTGCTTGGTGAGCGGAGGTTCAATTGAACAAATTGCGTTCCATTGATGATGATTCCATTGTCGACAGCGAGTTGCATGGTTGTTTCGAAGTCTGGATTGTTGTTGAGTTCAATCGTAGCGTTGTACTTCATGCTCACAGATTTCGCCCACGTCGCTGCGTTGCTCACTGGTGAGGTGAATGCGAGAGGAACCGTTTGGAACATGATGCCATTTGTCCCGACAACACCGAGGGTTGGGTCGAGTGCTGCCGTGTTGGATAGGTTCGCAAGAACGATTGGCATGCCGGGGTGAGTCATGTCGCTGATGTCGGTAAATCCACCGTTGAAACCGACGTTGAGAGGGCTTGCTTTGCGCAATGAGAACCGATCTAACGCAGCATACTGGGCGTTGTTTTCGAAGCCAAAGAGGCCAATGTCGCCGGTCGTCAGCCAAATTGCATCAGACGTGATGGTCCCGCCTGTCAATCCGGTCTCTTGGAACATCTTCAGGGTAGCATGAGTTGGCGTGCGAGCGCTCAGGATTGAGGCTCCATTCTCACCAATGGTAAGGACATGATCGCCATCGCTGACCATCTTCTGGATTGGCCATCCCGCTACTTGGAAGGAAGGGACTCCATCTTCGAATTGATTCGATTGTCCGTTGTAATGCGTCATTGGACCGATGTCCGTTGCAATGTGCAAGCCCCACCAGTCAGCTGCCAAAGCATCAACAGTGTTCGATGATAATTGGTCGAACTTATGCCAAGAGACAGCGTTCGAGGATGTATCGACGCTGGTGACGCCCGGGCGTTCAGAACCTGCGCCATCATGGCCGATGAAGAGGGAAGTGGATGTTGTAGATGTGCCGTTGACAACAGTGGTTGTGCTTGCGGTGGTCAAGGATTGTGCAGAGGTGGCCATGAGACCTGTGCCGCTTGAATAGAGCGTGGTCGCATTGGTTAACGTGTCCATCTTGACAACACCAGCGGTTGTAGCAATCCAAAGATCGGTTCCGATGAACTGTACATCTTCGACCACATTGGTCGGCAATCCATCGCTTGTTGTGAGCGGGTTTGCCCAGTCTGATAGGGCGTAGTCCCAGCGTCCAATTCCACCATCGGTTGCGATGTAAAGCATGGTTGAGGATTCAGTGAATGCATTGATGCTGTTCGAGGGGAGGCCACCAAGCAATCGACCGCTTCCGAAGCCTGTGCTTGGGTCGTACACTTGGACGCCAGCAGCTGAGCCGGAACTTCCTTGCAAGCCGATGACCAAACTCGAGCCGTAAACGAAGAGCCCGTCCATGTTGTTGTGTAATGCACCGCTGATTCGACTCAAGACACCGGTGAGGGTATCCAGTTTGTAGAGCCCAGTCGGTGTTGTCGTGATGTAAAGATCCGTGCCAACAAGCTCCATGTCCTTGGCCACGGTGTTGGCAACCATCGTCCATCCCTGCTGCCAATCGATTGTCCCATCAGATTGGCGTTCGCCCTGAAGCAATCCAGCGCCTGCTGAACCACCTTGTCCAAACCCTTGGGCTGCGCCTTGAGTTGAAATCCATAGATGCGTGCCATTGCCTGCCATGCTGGTGACCTGGCCGCTGACAAGTCCGGGGAAGTCAAGCAATGTGTTTTGTCCCAACGAACTGATTGTATCGACGTGGCTGTATCCGGATGAACCGCCCGCTTGCCCAATCAACCATTCATTGGTCAGCCATTGGAAGGAAGTGACCGAAGACCCTTGTCCGTTGAAGGAGACTTGCGCAGTGGAGCCTCCTGATGTTGCAACTGCGCTGTAGCCTCCGCCGATGATGTTGTCACCGCTCGTACCGATGCCGTGGCCCAGCACAAGCATGCTGTTGGAATAGTCAATAGCGTCCCACCACACACGATCGCTTGGCAAGTTGTGGTTTGCTGTGGTGATTGGGTTAAGCCAGGTGTTGGAAGCATAACTGTACTTTTTCACATCTGCTTGGTCTTCATAGAAGGCCACATAGAGGGTGTCTGTGCCGTCACAAGCGACGCCGGATACCTCGGCATAATTTTCGTTCCAGTCTGCCCCTCGGAAGGTGCTCAAGAAGGAATCATTGGCCATATCAAATCGGGCCACGCCTCCATTGTTGGCGTAAATACCGATGTGGACGATGCCGGCACACTCCGTCATTGTAATTGGGTAACCATTGGGCACTCCGTTGGTCCCAGTTTCGTAATTGGTCCATGTCGTACCGTCCCAATGGGAGATTGCGCCATTTCTGAACTGACCAAACTGACTCACTTCGCCGCTACCAACGATCAGGCTTGTTCCATCGGTCCATAATTCGTAGATTTGGTCGCCAGCATCACTGGGCAAGCCCGATCCAGGAGTCCACTCTGTCAACCATTGGCCCGCAGATTCGTTGTAACGTGCGACGCCGTCTTCGGTAGCAAACATCACTTCACCGTTGTATTCGACAATCTCACGGATTGGGAAATTGAAATCTCCATCGTCCCATTCTCCAAGTACAGTGCCGTTTGCAGCCATGTACTGAAGGGAGTTTTCGCCCCATGATACCCACATGTTTCCAGTAGAGGATTTGTACGCAGTCACTCGATCGACTTGGCCGATTGGGAGGATGTTATCGCCCCATGAATTGTTGCTGGTGTTCCATTGAGCGATGCCACCGGATCCATCAACTTGCCACCAATTTTGAGATGCCACGCTGATCATAATGATGTCACCAATGATGCTCATTCCATTCACATCGCCGTTGTTCTGACCCACTTGTGCGCCAACGTCAAGAGCAGGAAGGGAGGTGAAATTCTGGGCGTCAAACCGATACAGGTTATCGCTGCTGGCACCGTCATGATAGTACATGATGTTGCCTTTGAGAATCATGTCAAGTGGGTCGCCGTTTCCAGCAAACAGGCTGCTTGATTTTTCAATATCATACACTTCATTTCCGGTGGTGGCATTGAGCAACTGGAACCCATCAGAACCACCGACCCAAATGTAATTTGGATTGATGTCGACTGAAAGCGCGGTTGCATCTTCATTCCCATCATCGAGCACATTGTCGTCGGTCCAAAGGCTGAGCCATTCATCGTTGGTGAGGTCATATCGGGCGATGCCAATGCCATCGAGTGCGATGAAAGCCACATCACCAACGACGGTTACAGGCGCGTTGTTTGTTTGCTCACCAGCCGTCCATTCACCGACCACATCAAAGGGTGAAATCGTGATGATTCCAACCCCTGAATTTGTTCCTCCAAACAGGTATGTGTTTGAAATTCCAGCACCGATCGAATAGGTCGCCCAGTTCGGCATGCCGTCGTACACGTTGAGGCACTCATCGATGTCGACGGTTGAGGTTGGGAATTTGCACACACCAATGTTGGTCGCAGCATATACATTTGAACCTACGACGACGAAATCAAAGAATTGCTGTGGACGCTCATTCCATTGCCTTCCTATCTGGAAAGTGGTCGCCGTCGAGGAAGATACATCCCATTCAATGGCGCCTTGGTTGGTTCCGATGTAGAGCACACTTGTGCCGGCTTCAAGGGCGTAAATGGTTGAGCTTGGGAGGACAGAAGTTGAGGAACCGGCTCCCGGGTTGTTGCTGACAGTGGTCAATGGGAGGAGAATTTCGTTTGTGGCGAGGTCCTTACGGGCCACACCGTAGCCTGGAATTCCAAAGTACAACACATCGCCTACTACAGCCACGGGGACATCGTTGGCACCGTTGACACCAGTGGAAATCCACGGGGTGAGCCAAGCATCAGTTGCTATGTCATAGCGGAGCAAACCGTCATTTTGGGTACCAACATATGCCACTTCGTTGTGAATTGCGGCATCGGTCACCGAACCCGTTGAGAGGATGAGTGACTCGAAGACGAGGGGTTGTGCTCCTGTGAGATTAACTGCTGCGAATTCACCGTAAAATTGGTTGAGGATCACGACGGTCGAGCCATCAGATTGGACGACGGTAACTTCGTTACTCGACATTGGGGTGTTGGATGTGTCCCAAGTTTGCAACACTGTGCCGTTGCTGTGCATTTGATGGGCGCCGTTTGCGGCTGCGATGTACACATGGTTGCCATCAGTGCTTAGACGTGCAATGTCTGCTCCAATAAACACCGGCTCAATCCAGCGCGAAGTTTGGGTATCAAATCTGTTGAGGTATTGGTCATCAGTAGCAACAAACAAAACGCCGTTCAACTCCGTTGAGTCAATCATTTGACCAGACGTTGGTCCGCTCCCGAGCAGCAGCACGCCTGTGTTGAGGGGTGAAGAGCCGGGACTCAATTCAACAAGCGCTCCACCGCCATCGCTGACCAGGATTAATTCAGAAGGTGGTGCGCGTGCACCGTTGCTTGGCCACAGCAGGAGGCCTTGTCCATCGTTGGCTAAGCCGAAGGCGTCAAGGGTTTGAGAGCCTGAAAAAACATTGCTTGCTGCGTTGTAGGTGTGCAAAGAATCGCCGTTGAGGATGTACAGCGTGTTGCCAGACCTTGCGAGGCCAGACACATCATCACTGGCCAACCAGTTTCCACTGTTCCATGTTGAAAGCCAGAAACCAGAACTCCAGTCATATCGAGCAAGACCGGCATCCGGGGATGCCATGAGAAGTTGATTTCCAGAAATCATTAGCTGGTGGACTTCGTCAGAGTGAAGACTGTTGGCGGTGGACCATACAGAAAGCATCTGTCCCGAGGCAAGATCGTACCGTGCTACACCAGCGTCGTCCATTGAAATGTAAAGAATTCCGTTTACTTCTAACATGTCCAAGCATGCACCGCTTGTGCCACCGACGTTGACCCATGCACCTCCGTTCCAAAGGACGAGTTCATCCGCATTTGCGGCATAAACATCTCCAGTGCTTGCTATGACGAATTGATGGAGTTCCTCAAACGCAGCATCCGACGCATCTGGGAGCACGGTCTGTGTGCTTGAGTCTGTGAGCGAAACGGCGAAGAAACCGTCCTCTTCAGTGAGGAAATGAATCAAGTTGTTTGCCACATCGATTTCCATATCCACGACATTGCTTTCGAATGGGATCATGTCGATGATTGGCGGATCGTTGTTGTAATCCAAAACGAGGACATCATCGAGAATAGCGATGTACATTCGAGCGTCATCAGGGTGGAGTGCATGAGCGCTGATGTCGAGGTCAATCGGCTCAAAGGAGACCGCAGGATCGACGGGGGCAAGCGCTTCGATCACCAACTCGGTGATTTCAGCATCTGAGGGGAGGGTCCATGTGGCGCCAGAATCACTGTTTGGTGAAAGCCTTCCTTCGTGAGGGTTGGTTCCTTCAAACGAGTCGGCTGCACCAAGGGTTCCAAGTCCTCGCCAATCGAGCAAATTGATGCCGATGTCATTTGCAACAAGCATCGGCTCTTCGATCATCAAGCCGTCGCTTCCGTCGACTCGAATCTGGAACGACACGTTTGAGATGTCGGCCCCCGGTGCGAATTCCAATGTCCAGTCGGCAGTTGCTTGACCCCCTGTCATTGGGTCTGCGCCCGTTGCGTCCAATTGCACCCAACCCGTGTCATTGCTCCCCGATTTTGGCCAAATCGTGTCGTTGAATGATTCATGCGCTGAAACGCCGGGTACCATCATCATCGGGGCGATGGATGAACAGAGCATCAAAGCGACCAACAGAGCGGCTCTTTTGCCGGCGGAACCGGGAGAAAATAGAGCATCGGCTGGCTTCATGTTGTAAAGGGGTCTTTTGGGGTATTTGAACGCGGCCCTTGCTCGTGCGCACAAGTATCGTAGTAAAACCGCTCAAAATCAACAAAATGAGCAAGAAAAATACGGTTTCAAAGCATCGATGGTGATGCTACACAGCCCTTCTTTTCCTCACCGTTTGTCCCGTACACACACAACACTCAAACCCAGAACCACATTCGTTGGATTCGATTGCCTATGAACCGGGAGAAGAAAGAGCGCTTGCTCAAGAAGGAAGCCCTCGAGTATCACGAGGCCGAACCCCAAGGTAAAATCAAGGTGGTTCCAACCAAACCGCACAGCACGGCGCACGAATTGAGCCTTGCATATTCGCCAGGTGTGGCCTATCCATGCCTCGAAATCGCAGAGCGCCCAGAAGACGCGTACCGATACACATCGAAAGGCAACTTGGTTGCTGTTATCTCAAACGGAACAGCTGTGCTGGGGTTAGGGAACATCGGCGCTCTTGCCAGCAAACCAGTTATGGAGGGCAAGGGTTTACTCTTGAAGACATTCGCTGATATCGATGTTTTCGATATTGAAGTCGACACTGAAGATCCTGAAACATTCATCGAGACCGTGGTCAACATCGCCAAAACCTTTGGTGGTATCAACCTTGAAGACATCAAGGCACCAGAATGCTTTGAGATTGAGCGACGCATTGCGGAAGCAACTGATATCCCAGTGATGCACGATGATCAGCACGGGACCGCAATCATTTCTGCAGCCGCCTTGTTGAACGCAGTTGAGCTCCAAGAAAAGAAACTCTCAGAAATCAAGGTGGTGGTCATCGGGGCGGGTGCAAGCGCTATTGCTTGCGCCAACCACTACGTTGCCATCGGTGTCACTCGATCGAACATCGCCATGGTTGACAGCAAAGGCATTGTCACCAAAGCTAGACTGGAAGCGGGAGAATTGAATGAATACAAGGCTCCGTTCGCTCACGAACGAGAAGCAGGTGACCTTGCCGATGCGCTCAATGGGGCTGATGTAATGCTCGGCCTTTCACGAGGCGGACTGGTCAGCAAAGAGATGATTGCTTCCATGGCACCGAGGCCGATTGTGTTCGCACTTGCCAACCCTACTCCGGAAATCCTCCCTGAAGAAATTCTCGAAGTTCGCCAAGACGCCATCATTGCAACCGGGCGGTCAGACTATGCGAACCAAGTCAACAACGTGCTCGGGTTCCCATACATTTTCCGAGGAGCACTCGATGTACGGGCTACCGACATCACACAAGGTATGAAGATGGCAGCGACCCGTGCGTTAGCAGCGTTGGCTAAGGAACCAGTTCCAGATTACATTTCTGCGGCCTACGACGGCGCAGTCATGCAGTATGGCCCTGATTACATCATCCCCAAACCATTCGATCGCCGAGTGTTGCTTTGGGAGGCTTCGGCGGTTGCTCAGGCGGCTGTTGACGAAGGCGTAGCCCGTGTTCAACCGGAGGATTTCTCAATCAAGAAATACCGTGAGGAACTTGAGGCTCGGCTCGGTCAATCATATTCCATTATGCGCCACGTCATCAACCAAGTTCGTGGACGAGGAAAACGCATCGTCTTCCCTGAAGGTGACAACGAGATGGTGATTCGTGCAGCGGCCCAGTTGGTCGATCAGAAAATCTGTTACCCGATTCTATTGGGTCCAGAAAAACGCATCCGCCGTATGGTTGAGGATTTGAGTCTTCACTTCGAATACGAAGTTTATGACCCACGGAAAGACGAGCGAAGAAAAGGCATCTACTCCGAGTCGATGTTGGACCGACGCAACCGCAAGGGGATGACGGTTGCAGATGCTGCACGCCTGCTAAAATCACGCCCTTACTTTGCCAGCCAGATGGTGGCCAATGGGGATGCCGATGGCTTTGTTGGTGGTGTTTCTCGAAACTACGCTGATGTTCTGCGCCCAACGCTTGAGTTGATTGGTGCAGACGAGGATGCTCACTGCATTGTTGGTTGTTACATGATGAACGTCAAAGGTCGAACCATCTTCCTTGCTGATGCCACAGTCAACGTGTACCCAGACAGCCGAACCCTTGCGGAAATTGCTGTTCAGACAGCCAAAGTGGCACGTCGATTTGGTGTTGCTCCTGTGGTTGCAATGCTCTCGTTCTCGAACTTCGGAAGCAGCCGAGCCCAACGTTCTGAGCGAATTGAGGACGCCATTGAATTCGCCCGCGAACTTGACCCCTCACTCGTAATCGACGGTCCGATGCAAGCAGATACGGCCTTGAACGGTAATGTGCAAGGTGAGTACCCATTCATGGCCTTCACTGGCGCAGCAAATGTTCTGGTGCTTCCTAATCTCGCAGCAGCGAACATCGCTTACAAATTACTCGAGGAATTGGGTGACGCAGAAATGACGGGGCCAATCCTCGAAGGAATGGCCCAACCTGTACAACTGGTTGCTCGACAAGATGGAGTCCGTCACATTGTCAACATGGCAGCGATTTGTGCAGCGGATGCAATTCGTCAAGAACCGTACTGGGAAAGTTTGGTCGACCCTGTGGAAGAGAAGTGAATTCACACTTCGTCATAGGACACAGTTGGTCGACGAGGGCGCCAAAACGCACCCGTCACAAAACCAGCGCATAGGCCTCCGAAAAGCAAGTTTGGCCATCCAGAAACGGCGTAGTCTCCCATGCCTCTGAGGATCGGAATCACAAACGAAGGAATCACACCAAGCAGCACAGTGCACACAATCTCAGTGCGGATGTTCGATGCCATGTCTGCGGAATTGGGGACCCGTTTTGGAGCGCCTTGGCGAATCGGCGTGACGACGAGGCGAGCCACGATGCCTTTGACAGGACGATCAAGGGGGACGCTTGAGAGCGCCGTGATCCCTTCCTTCGTTGGATGAGTTTCAATGGCAGCTCGATGCAGTGCCATCGGACCGAGGCCTTCGAACCTTCGTGGGCGCCCATCCATCATAGCCCCACGGTAATTCGAGTTAATCGCATCTGCTAACACTTCGACTTGCTTTTTTGCAAGGCCGAGTCCGTGAGCTTCCTGCGCGCATCGCCACTCCGCTTCCGAAGGGCAACGCACTTCCCAGTGGATCGCTTCGTCCAATCCTTCAACCCCAGCATCAATGACGGCTTGTCCAGCGTTCATGAGGGACTTCAGTGATTCAGCAGTCACTCGAAATTGGTCGCCATCCGGCCCATCTTCCATGCCTACAAGCGCGTTGTAGTCGGCGCCAGTCAGCGGGGCGGTCATGATGTAATACGCAGGTAATCGGACTTCGTGCCTTGGTCGTTGACCAGCATAAATCCATCCGCCTTTGTCTGTTCCAAGATGCATTGACTGCGACTCAATTCGTTGGAATTTGATGCCTGAAAGCGCGATGAATTCCAAGGGGATCCCTCACTTGAGCGTGCCTTCCATTCGACGGTACCATGCCATTCCTTTCTCGTGATCTTCCAAGAGAGCGAACTGTGGGAATGGGGATATTGAGCGTGTGTAGCCAAAGACGGCGAAATCCACGAGGTCGGGAGAGGCTCCACCGAAGAAAGGCTCCGTCCCGTGTTCACCTGTGAATTCAGTTAGCAGGTCGTGCCACAATTTCTTTGGTGTACGTCCATCTTTCTTGACTCGTTTCTTTGCGATGATGCCCCACATGATTGGGAAGCCAGCCCACGCATAAAGGCGCTTGGAAACGAATCCGAATTTCTCTATCTTTGAAATCCTCGTGGTGGTCTTCAGGGCGGAGCCGAGGGTGCCATAGAGAATTGGAACGGTTGCTTTGGAGACTTTAGCGTCGGCCCACTCGAGCCATTTTTGTTGCCGCTCTGCATCACCGGTGGCTGCCAATTTTCCGCCATTGTATGCTGCATCGATGTGCTTCATGACGGGGGTAGAATCGACGAAGTGTTCTCCGGTTTCGTCGGTGAACACTGGGACCTTTCCCCAGTCGCCAGCAAAGGCGACAGATTTTTTGATTTTCATTCCGTTAACAGGTATGTAATCAACATCCATGCCGATGTGTTCAATGACACCTCGAACCTTCCAACAGAATGGACAGGTGTAGAGGATGTGGAGGGTTGGAGTTTGACCCATGAGGAGGCCTGTCGCCTCCCCTTCTTCAAGCCTCGTTATCGTTCAAAGGAGCGGGTTTCCAGCCAGATTTCCAAAAATCAAGGTCGTCTAACCACTGCATCCATTCTTCATCTGAACAACTCAACAATCGGAAGGCACGTGCCTCCAGACCTTCTCTGTTGGCGGCGGTTAAGACTCCCTGCTCGAGTGCGTCATGCCATTCAACCTGCATGTGGCGAATCCTTCGTCGCGCTTCCTCAGGTTGCTCAAAATTCATCTCGCAAAGGTCCCTGAGTTCTGAGATCCAGGTTCGTGCGTCTTTGAGAAGCGGGTCTTCAACCCGCATCCGCTTGGATTTGGATTTTTTCGCAAACGGCCACCAACCCATGAAACGCTGAAGAACAGGTCTTCCTTAACGCCATCTGTTGAAAGTGATATAGTCTGTAACGCATGGAGCGGCCATGGACACCGACTTATGGTTCGATATTCTCGGCTCAGCAGCCATCGAAGGCATCATCTTTGGCGCCGTGCTTGGCCTGCTTTGGTCCATGGCCTCAAAAGCCGTGCAGTGGTTCCTTATCGGTGAGTTTATTCTGCTCAAGTGGCTTGAATCCCGGGACATTCTGGTCGTCGACTGGGAGCGCCTCACCCTAGGCGTTGTTGAGAACAGCAACCGCGCCCTCGACGAAGTTCTCACCCTCGCACAATCCGTTGTCGAACTCGGTGCCTTCGGCGCAAGCACTGCCATCGGCTTTTTCATTGTCCAAAAGATTCGTTCGTGATGCATCTTCATCAACCACCCATTCAACCCGAGGGGCATGGGCCGGGTGATCGTTCATCTTCATGGTTCAACCAAACAGAAGGATCTGAACCGTCTTGTCGAGATGTACGCAGCACGTCTGAACAACCGTGGTGTTCGTATTGAAACCCATTCAAACAAACTTTCTCCGGCAGCCTATCTTGATCTGTTGTGTGATTTGGCAGGTGATGTGTACTTGTTGGACGAAGGAGGCCAAATGGAAGATTCCGTTGCGTTCGCACAGCGTTTCAAAGCTTGGACAGTACAGACCCACTCAACGCATTTGGCCATTGGTCCGGCGGAGGGTTGGACAACGAAACCGAATTGTGCCTGCAAGCGCCTTTCTCTGTCACCGATGACCATGCCTCACGAGTTGGCCAGCGTCGTGTTGGTTGAACAAGTCTACCGCGCCACAGAAATTCTGCGTGGAAGTGAATACCACAAGGCTTGACCAAAGGGTCAAGAAGCACCGGTTCTTGGCAAAAGCGGAGGGAATGTATGCTGCTCTTGGAACAGGAAAGCCTGCGTTGGATTCTCTTAGGATTCGAAGCACTGATTGGTCTCGTGCTTATCCTTGCATCGAAAAGCCAACCGTTCCCGCTTCCCTCCCGTCGATTTGGCTGGGTCGTCCTTTCAATCGCTCTTTTATTGACACTGGGGCAACTTGCACCAAATCCTGTTTCAGTGCTTGGCCACTTGATTATTCTCACTGGACTTGGCTCGTTTGGGTTGCTGGTCGGCATTCATCACCTGGTCCGTACTCGCAGGGAAGTGCTCATCGCTCCTTTCTCAGGTTTCCTTTTTTGTGTTGGAATCGGCGGACTCATGGTCACAACATGGCCGGAGTTGAATACATTTGAGCAATGGTCCGGCTTTGCAGCACTTGTGATGCTGGGGGGCGGTCAGACATGGTTGGTGTTTCGTGGACTCCTCATCGGACGACTTCCTCTTGCATGGAGCCAAGCAGGCATGGTCGCTCTTCAACGTGGCTTTATCGATGGTCCAGATGGAGCAATTGCTTGCTTCGAAAAAGGTTGGGATGCTGAAGAAGAACACCTCAATCCCATGGCTTACGTGGCACTCCATCGACTGAATCTGTTTGTCGGCGATCACGAAAAGGCGACAGAATGGTTGCACGCACTCGAAGATGTTGGAGGCGAGAAAGGTGTAGCTCCGGAGTGGATTCAAGCCATCCACGAGGCACTCCTTCGCCTTGACCCAGAGGCCGCAACCCGTCTTCCAACACTGGCTAGCAGTGAAGAGTGATTCCGGATTCCAGTCACTTTTTTTATTTTTTTCACAATATCAGTTCTTCTGAAGGCTGAATGAGCAATTATTGACTCAATAAAACAAAGTCCTTAATACGATGAAAGTCGATTTATTATTATGGGAACAATTGAAGCAAAGGCGAAAACGCTGACGATGAGCACGGTGATGTGGTACGCAATTTTCGTGTGGTTTGCCTCAAGTCTGTTCTCACAATCCCTCTACATGGCATTCAATGGGGTTCCCTACGACGCCGTTGCGTTGCTCCAAAACCTTGGACCCGTCTACTACATCGTCCTTGCAATCGAGTTGATTGTTTGGATCAGTCTTGGAAGTCTACTCGTCAAGAAAGTGGTCACTAAGACACGATCTCGGGTCCAGACAGGTGCTGTTGCAGCATAATGTTCATTTTTATCGACTAAATATGAACAGCGCCCTCTTCCATGGGGCCACGAAGAAACCCTTCACCCTCCAAATTCACGAAAAATCAAGCGTTTTGTCCGATGACTTGAAGGTCCGCCAAGACAAGGAACCCATGTGAGAGAAACAAGGGATGTTCCATTCTTTTCTGGTCGACCAATGGATACATGTTCATTGAAGGACCAAGAAACAGCGATGCGAGTTCTCCCTCGTGGTGCCCGAATTGTGACCATTGAGGAAGCGAGAGAAAACTTGCCAAAAGTCACACGGTGGCTTGCAGAGCTTCAAGCGATGAGCGATGAGGCTCATGATTTGACGGAGGAACTGGAAGTGCTTCTCGAATCCCTTCAGGCAGAGCATGAACATGTTGTAGAGGTTGCAGAACATCTTGCCCAGCTTGTAGCGCACTGGCAACACACCACCGCCAAAATTGAAACCACAGGTACCCGCATTGCGTGCTTGGAACCAGGGCGCCTCGAATGGTATGGTGTCGTTGATGAGCATCTTGCGTTGTATTCTTGGAGCCTCGGTGAGGAGGACATCGAATGGTATCATCCGATCGATGCCAGCTTTATGGCCCGAAAACCACTCATAGAAGCGTGACCTCGCAGGGTTGAGGAACGAGCATGGTTCGAATCAATCGAGTGTACACTGGCGGTGGCGATGAAGGCGAAACTTCTCTCGTGGACGGCTCGCGCCGGTCAAAAGCAGATCTTCGTTTTGAAGTGGTTGGAACATGCGATGAGCTGAACGCTGTGTTTGGGCTCGTTGCGATGGAAGCAAACCGGCTACCACCTCACGAAGATGGCGGCAGCAGGGCGACTGTGGAACGCGTGCAAACCATCCTTTCAATGGTCCTCACACGTGTGCAAAACGAATTGTTCGACCTTGGAGCAGAATTAGCTTGTGTCCCCTCGGAACTTCCTGAATACATGGTCCTGATTAACGAAGCTCAATGCGCTGTTTTGGTCGAGGAAATGGATGCTTGGCTCGAACATATTGAACCTCTTACCAGTTTTATCCTCCCAGCGGGCCATGGTCCCGAAGCAATGCTTCACCTCGCTCGAACGGTTGCTCGGCGGCTCGAACGCGCGGTGGTTCGTCTCAAAGAACACGAAGGCGATGCCTCTGTCCGACCGATTGTCCAAGTCTACCTCAACAGATTGTCAGATTGGTTATTCGTTCTCGGCCGATGGGTTACATCTGGGCTTGGCCACGACGAGATGCTTTGGCAACCGTTGGGAAAAAGAGGTCCTGAATCTGGTGTAGCCAATCGAATCCGACGCCTCTATGCTTCGGATGAAGATTTTGAAATGCTGTGATTATTCAAGACCTAAAGCGGCCATGTGCTGACGTGCGCCCCTCAAGACGCTTCTCGTTTCTTCATGGGACAGTTGTTGTTCAGCCATGTCCCAATCCAACCACATGTAGCCTCTGTGTTCGTGCGAGAGTTTCACCGTGATTTGATCTGTTTGTGCAATGTACCAGTACACTTGCTTCACTTTCCGCTTCCCTCGATGGCGATAGGCGTATTCACTTCGCTCAACAAAATGGTCAACAAATTGGATTTGGTCGATGCCAGTTTCTTCGGCTAACTCCCGTTGTGCTGTGTTGTGGTGATCCACGTCATCTGCCTCGACGTGACCCTTTGGGAAATCCCAATGGCCTTGGGGATACTGGAGCAGGAGCACCGTCCCATAATTCACCAAGACAACGCCGCATGAAGTCTCCATGTCGTTCAATGGAGGGCGCACGGTCATGTTACTTGCGGCTGATATGGCCTCAGCAAATCTTCTTCAAGCCGTTCCCTCACGAGCCGCTTATGGGGAAATTATCGAGTGTTCTTGCCGAAGCCGGTCTCCCTGATTTCAGGAGCATCGTTGCAGATTCAGACTTGGATGGGCTTTGTGCAGCTGCGGTCTTGAAGGCTGCCAACCCTGAAGCCGTCGTTCACTTTGCCCATGCTGCATTGATTCGGTCTGGCTCAGTTGATCACTTGATTGACCAACACACGGCAATGGTGGACCTCCCCTTCCATCCAGATTGTGGGTGGTACCTCGACCATCACCAAACCAACCGTCCAAACGAAGCCGAAGAGGCTGCGTTCATTGCACGCGGTGGAACGTGCCACTGGGAGGCCACCCCCTCTGCAGCAAGGCTTGCATATGACGTGCTAAAACCTTACATTGATCTAAGTCATCTTGAGGAGATCATGCCTGTTGTTGATGCCTTAGACTCGGGACAGATTACGAGAGAGGAGTTTCTCGAAGATGGCCCAATCCTCCAACTTGCTCGTTCGCTTTCCATGCGGGAAACAGAACACATGCAGCTGTTGCTCAGCATGCTCTCCAAAGGCGTCCGTCTTGCGGACATTTTAGCCGATGAGCGAATACAACCTCATGTCAATCGCGCCAAAGAAGAGCGCACGGCAGCGCAACACGTCGTCGAGTCCTCTACAACCATCATCGATCGACTTGCCGTGTGTCGAATGGATGAAAAAGGTGTTCGCTCAAACGGCTATCTCGTCACAGCATGGGCAGGCGACCGAGCTGATGCATGCTGCATCATTCACGGGTATGCAGATGGTTCAATCGACACGCCAGATCGACCCGCTCTATCTGCCAGCTTCTATGCTAATTCGTTCTTACCAGAAGGGCAAGGGCGTTTTGATTTGTCCCGAATGGCCACAGCTCTCGATCCGACGGGGGGCGGTCACGCCAATGCCTGTGGGTGCCGTGTCCAAGAGCCAGGCCTCGATTCGAACCTCGAACATTGGCTTGACATGTGGGCAAAACGCAGTGAAACGTTGGCCATTCGTTGATTACGCTAAGACGATGAAAAGGTAAAGGAATCCAAGGAAGGCATGAAGAAACACAAGGACCACAATGAGGTCTGCAGCCCTTCCGTGTTTGAGTGAATGGTGGCTGAATTTCTCCCCATTCATTCTTGCATCCCGTGCTTTCCGACCCATTCTTGCCAGCACGTACAACAATCCAAATCCAACCGGCCCCATAAATCCATGAAGGCTCTGCGGCATAAGGTTCGACAGCGCATCACCATCGGTGCGCCACCCAACAATGGCCCGTGCAATGAACGCCACGGCAATCACGCCGAATGTGGAACGAAGCAATTGTTCGCCCATTTTTTCGTGTCGATCTCTCGCTACAACACGTTGTTCGCCTTTGAGCTCATGACTTTTCTTTCGCCATGAGTACTGCCACCAAATCCACACAAGCAGGCCCGTTGCCAAGAGTGGATGCAATAGGAGAATGAAGGCGTTGATTAGGTCCATTCTGTCGCCCCCTTGCTACCTCGGAGGCCCCCTTTCCTCATGGATGTTATTGGAAACATTCGATTCAAGCCGCTCAACGCAGGAGTGACCCGTGCCGGTGGGTTGAAGGAGGGTAGGTTGAGGCACTGGTTGAGGGGCGAGTATTCTGCAGGAGACCTATCTGGCAAATTGCCTTCAAGTTGCGTTCAAATCAAACGTGACAAAAGCACGCCGTCAGTCCCTCGTTGTTCGAACTCCAGATTGGCAACTTTTGGAAAAGGCATGGCGCCCGATTCTGCTCTTGGCGGTTGCAGAAACGGAACTTCCCGCAGCCGACGAAGAGGATCAATCCTCGCCAATGCGAAAACCCACGAACATGCGACGCACAAGAACCCGTCGTGGTGGCCGGGGCTCATCTGGGCCGCTGGATAACCTTCCATCACCCGCAGAAATGCTCATCCCAAGTGATTTCTCAGACGCCTATCGGCTCGCTGTGCTTCTCACGCATAAATTACTCAACAAAGACGAATGGGACGCAACTTGGGAAACCACCGAAACCAGCCTCCGCGATTCATGCCTCGAAAAGGGAGCGCATCCAGTGTGGGGGGACCTGGCTCAGCACACCCCGATTTTCGGGCAATTTGCAGCCTTCCCAGTCGCAAAGCCGAAGAAAACCTCCTCAAAGAAAAAGGTCAAGATGGAGCCAAGTTACATCGATCCAACATCTTCCAAGGATTTGGCAATGGCCCTCGAGGCGCTTGCGCCTACCGTTGAAACCGCAGAGGCTCAAGTTGCACTCAGGACCGTGAGTTCTCAACTCTCCGCCGGTCGAAACCTCAATCCTGGTGCGCTGCTGTTCGAACTCGACGGTCAAGCCGCAGCCCTTTCTGCTCTGCTTCTCATCGCAACTGGTAACGATGCCAGCGATGCGCTGGAGCGCCTCAAGAAGGCCGACAAAACCCTTGCATCGGAATTGAGCGACTTGGTCGCCTTGCGAAACGGCGAGGTCAACGATTGGGCTGCGAGCATCAACGCAACAGGCGACCACTCCCTTGCAAAATCACGCCGCTTCCTCGCATGGCAACACCCACCAGAATCCTCTGCAGACCTCGATGCAGAAACGCTCAGTGAGGGCCTTGACCTTCTGCAGGATGGAAAAGCACCGACTCAATCCATTGAACGTGTGACATGGTGGCGATTGGCGGCTCTTCACCGGGAAGGAAAATCTGAGGAAACAATTCAAACACTCACGGCCCTCAAACTCGACGCTCACGCAGAACTGTCCAATCTTCTCCCACTCATCTCTGACCTTGGAAGCGAGGAAGTCCAATCTTGGCTCGAAGGACAAATTCCTCACCTCGACGACGGTGCCCTCGTCGACATCATTTGTTCAGAGGGCGTTGATACAGCTGCCCAGGCGCTTGCAGCAAAGCACCTCAGCCATGACAACAGCGAGGCTTGGGAACATGTTCTTCCAATCGTCATCGATATCTACACCCGCTCGATGAACCTCCGACGCCTGTCGGAAATCATCGTCAAGAACGATCTCACACCGATGTCTCACCCGTACGAGACCTTGCTTGCCGCTCATCTTTTGGCTGCCGGTAAAGACAATGATTTGTGGCACATGGTTCGAACTGCACGGCAAAAAGCCCTCGATTCAGTCCACAGCACAGAAGCCCCTCCTGCCTTTTCATCAACCAGCGAAGCCCTTCTCATGCTGTTTGAAGGGGAGAACGTGGATGATGAACGCCTCGGCACCCTCCTCGACAAGAACGGGCTTCTCGCCTTCGGCGTCATCCGTCGAGCCCTCCGTGAAGGTGGGTCGGGTATTGTCGAAGATAAGGAACTCAAAGCGCTGGAAACAAGCGTGGCTGAAGCAGATCTTAGCCTTATGGAGCAACACTTGTTCGCTGCCGTAATTGACACGCTTCGCTTGAACCGTGTCGCATTGATGTTGCAACACGGAACATCCGTTGACTCAACAGTCGAAAGCGTCAACACCTTGCTCGGGAATGAAAATGTACCTACAGCAATGATTCATTCAGTGCGCCACTTGGTGCTTGAGCACGATTTGGGTCTTCCATCGTTGGTCCGCTGGTACCAAACAAACGACCCACTTTCTCCATGGCACACCTTAGCCCGCGCTTCCGTGTCAGCGTCGATGCACGATGAACTCAACGCTGCAAGGGACTACCGAAGAGCTGGCGACCACGAAGGCTTCGATTATGAGCACAAGATTGTCCTCTACCGAAAGTCCCTCATTCACCTTGCTTTCGCGGGCCAATGGAAGGAAGCGGTGGAACTTCTTGATTCCCAACCTGCCCTCAAGAGCGCCATTACAAAGCGGTTCCAACTCTACCTGCGTGTGTCGTTCACCTCGACTCAAAACACCAATGAAGCAACTCGATTGTTGAAGGATTTCGTACGCTCTACGAAAACGATCACACAGGAAAACGAGAAAGGTGAAATCGAAGAAATCGATGTCACCTACTTTGCCGAAGATGACCTTGACATGCTCAAAACCTACCCCCTTGAACACCACCGAGTTCTCCCAACAGACCCCTTCTGCGGTCGAGTCACCGCCGCCGTGAACTCTCTGCAGAAGAATCGTCGCCGGCAACGAAACGCGTTCGATACCCGCTTCACTCAACTCATGCAAGGTTCCTCCCCTTCGCTTGACGAACTGTATGAATTGGCGAAGGAAGCAGCACAAGAAAAGCCAGTCGAGGGACTCATGTTCCTTGAGCGAGCTCAAAACAGGGGACAATTCAGTGTTCGAGAAATTAAGCGGATTGCAGATGCCGAACAAGGCTTGTTTTCCGCTTACAAGGACCAGATTCCAAACGGCTCTCGCCGCTACTTGAGAAACCTCTCTCTCTCACCGTTGGTTCTGATTGACACCAACGTGCTGGTTGATGCGCTGATGGATGCCATCAAGCAACGGTTGGAGGTCTTCACAGAAGCGAGCCTCGACATCGGTGGCCACGGTCACTTCCACCATGTCTTGTTGAAGCGAGCACAAGAAGGCAAAATCCAACTTTGGCTTCCAAAGATCGTCAAGCAAGAACTCAAAGGAATTGCAAGCGACTTAGAATTCCTACGTGGTCGCTTCAGCGGCCTCTTGGTTCCACCAACCATGCTTGATACCGTCTTCAGAAAAGATGTCATCAGCGAAATTGTGGACCAAGTGCTCTCTGACTACAGCACATGGCGCCCAATGGACTTGCAACTTGAAGTAGAGTCTGAAGACGCTGAGAACAAATCTCGAGTGGTCGAGTTCTTCAAAGATTACACCGAGATTTACGAAGAAATCACGGCCATGAAGCGAACCAGAGGCGAACCGGCTCGAACTGTTGTCGATGGCTTGGATGTTTATCCTGAATCTCCGGATTGCACCATCATGCACCTTGCTCTTCACTTGGCTAAGCAATCTCTTGGCAACCTCGGAACAGTCCTTGTTGCAACCCGGGACAGTGATTTCACCCTTGTTTCACGGGCGCTTGAAGAGCGCTTTGGATTCGGCGTTGCAAAGAACAGCCGAGCCCTCAACGGATTTTTGCATGGATGATACGAACTCACATGTGTGAGATCATTGCATCGCCGAAGTCGCTGCAAGAAAGCAATGTTGCGTCGTCCATCAATCGTTCGAAATCGTAGGTCACAGTTTGGGCCAAAATGGCTCCTTCCATGCCCTTGACAATCAGATCTGCTGCTTCGGTCCATCCCATGTGGCGGAGCATCATTTCAGCGGAGAGGATGAGGGAGCCTGGGTTCACTTTGTTTTGTCCAGCATACTTTGGAGCGGTGCCGTGGGTTGCCTCAAAGATTGAGATACCTGTGTCGTAGTTGATGTTTGCACCAGGTGCAATACCAATGCCGCCGACTTGAGCTGCAAGTGCATCGGAGATATAATCGCCGTTGAGGTTCATTGTTGCGAGCACCGAGTACTCTGCAGGACGGGTGATGATTTGCTGAAGCATAGCGTCGGCAATCACATCTTTGATCAGGATGCTTCGACCAGTGGTTGGGTTTTCGAGGGTGCACCATGGGCCGCCATCAAGTTCGACTGCTCCGTATTCTTGCTTTGCAATCTCGTATCCCCAGTCACGGAATCCACCTTCAGTGAACTTCATGATGTTCCCCTTGTGAACAAGGGTGAGGCTTTCCTTATCGTTGGCCAACGCATATTCAATTGCAGCACGCACAATTCGTGCTGTGCCTTCCTGAGAGATTGGCTTGATCCCAATTCCTGAAGTGTTCGGGAATCGAATTTTGTCAACACCCATCTCGTTTTGGAGGAAATCGATGACTTTCTTGACGCCTTCAGAACCGGCTTCCCACTCAATTCCAGCGTAGACATCTTCGCTGTTTTCACGGAAGATAATCATGTCCACATCGCCAGGTGCTTTCACAGGAGATGGCGTACCGTCGTACCAGCGAACGGGTCGAACGCAAGCGAACAAATCGAGCTTTTGGCGCAACGCCACGTTGAGTGAGCGAATGCCACCGCCGACGGGGGTTGTCAATGGACCTTTGATGGAGACAAGGCCACTTCGCATGGCGTCAAGCGTGGCCTCTGGCAACCATTCGCCAGTTGCGTTGAATGCTTTCTCGCCAGCCAACACTTCGGACCAAACGATGCCTCGTTGTCCGCCATATGCCTTCTCGACTGAAGCGTCAACGACCTTGATCATCACGGGTGTGATATCGACGCCAATTCCATCGCCTTCGATGTAGTGAATTACCGGGTCGTTTGGGATGTTGAGTTTGCCATTTTCCATGGTAACGGGTGTTCCTGCCATTGCAATCGTTACGAGGCAGAAGCGTCCCCTTCAAGAATGAACCGCCCGTGGGCGTTCTATGTACGGGCGCGTGGATTGGACAGGAGGCGACACAGTCGCATGCACAAATGAGCGCGGCGATCGCCTCGATTTGAACTGGGAAGATGGGCCAACTCCAATGCAGGTTGTCATGCAAATGATCGGCGCATGTTCAACCGCCGACCTCGTTTTGGGCCTAAAAGAGCGGTCCTTCAGTGAGGTCTGGGTTGAAATGGACGGGACTCGGGCAGAGACTGCTCCAAAGGTCTTCACAGATATCCACATGGTTTACCATGTACGCGGAGATGTACCTCTCAAACTTGTTGAACGCATCGTGGCCAAAAGCCATGAGAAGCACTGCACGGTTTCTCAGATGTTTGTGAATGTCAACATGACTCATTCATGCCAAGTGCACAACTGATGCTCAGTTTGTGACAACCTTGAGTGCGGTCAACGAATTCATAGCGCTGAGAAGAAGTTCTCGAAGGGCATTGTAGAGTGGATGCCAACTCTGTGGGATTTGAGGCGGCGGGGCCACAGGAAGTGTACCCTGTTCGGTCGAAAGCACGGTAGCAAACGGCCGAACTTGACCGGTTCCAACCATGTCGATAATGAGGGATAGGTGGTAGGCTTCTTGATCCTTGATGACCTTGGCTGATTCGATCTTGGCCACGGCATCTGCAGGGAGGTCGCTCAACCAGTCTTCGCCACGTTCGTGACGAGAGTGCAATTCTTTCTTGACAAGGATTTCCAGAAGTTCTGAAATAACTTCATTGGATACTGGAGAAGTGAAGTTTGGTTTTCCGGACTCGTCCTGATGCGAGATTGCCGTTGTGCTGATGGCTTCCATTTGAGGTTCGAGGGGTTGTGCGGATTGACCAGCGAGCAACGGTTCATCCTCGTCATCGTCCATGAACATTGCAAGGGGGTCAGCGCTTTGGTTCTGTGATACCATTTGCTGGTTCAGTTGTGGTTGTGGTGCGGTTGCTCCGGGGCGGAGTGCGCCCAATTCTGCGAAGATATCAATCTCTTCTTCCACTACTTCTTCTGGTGCTGTTTCCCATGGTCCCATCATGTTATCAGTAGCATATGTGATTATCATAGTACATGAAAGGATGTTTTTCGAGACCAAATCCTGATGATGCTTCCATCAAACGAGCGACCGATAGATTATCATGGAACAAGTTCCTCTCAACGGCCAAGTATCAAAGGTGCTGGCGTTTTCCATCCGTGTGAAGCAGATGCGAGTTAATCGAGTTTCAACATCGATGCTTTGGGCAAGCATGCTGCTCGTTCTCTTGTTCGCCCCATCAATTTCCAGCATACCATCAGGTGTGGGCGACATGGCGAATGAAGGATGCCTTTGTCACGGCGGAATTTCTGATGCGACCACTGTTGTTATCAGCGGCCTCCCCGAGAAATTTGAATCAAACACCACCTACAACCTAAGTCTCGAAATTGAAAGTTCAATTAACGCAAGTAAAGATAGCCACCAAGGAGGATTTCGTTTCTTCACCAAAGGGGGTGGTGTGGTTCAGTTTGAGAACGCATCTGAGGTTCAACAACTCAATGATGGGTGGACGCATGAACTCGCAGGTACGTATCAGCGGCAGTGGAACTTGACATGGACCAGTCCTGAAAATTCAACAGAGCCTGTCAAATTCTCATTGGTGGGTAATGCAGTGAATGGCAATGAGCAGTCAAATGGTGATGGCTGGTCGTCGTATGTTGTCTCTATCCCACATGTCGATGGACCACCCGTAGAAGATACCGTTTCCGAACAAACCGACATCAGCGCCCTTGACTGGACAGTGTTTGCGGCAGCCCTTGCCGCCCTTGCCTTTTTCTTGATCCGAGTGCTCAGATAATCAATTGACGAATTCTATGTGGCGATTCTGCAAGGCGCGCAGTTGTCGGTTCTCACTTGCGCCATGGATTTGTTCGCTTTTCACACCAGTCAACACAAGCATGACTCTAATTTCATCACCCAGTTCTTCACGAACAGCAGCCCCCCAGATGACTTGGGCATGAGGTGAAATTTGGTCCGAGATAATCTTTGCACATTTCTCAGCTTCGCCGAGTGTAAGGCTTGGTCCGCCAACCACGTTGATGAGGGCGCCACGGGCATCCGAAGAATCAATGTCCAGCAGTGGAGAATGCATGGCTTCCTCAGTCGCCGCTTCAACACGGCCGGGTCCGCTGGCTTCACCAAGCCCAATCATGGCCACGCCGCTTCCAAATTGAATCACTGAGCGAAGGTCCTCAAAGTCGAGGTTGACCATGCCATCGGTGGTGAGCATTTCTGCAACTCCTGTAATTGAGCGAACAAGCAGTTCATCGCCGACACGGAACGCATCCCCGATTGGGAGATCTTTGACGCCTTCAATTTCCAGCAATCGTTCGTTTGGTATCACGAGGATGGTATCGCAGTGCTCTCGCAAGCGCTCCAATCCCCATTCAGCGTTCTGCTTCCGTAGAGCCCCCTCTGAATTGAATGGATAGGTCACGACAGCGATGGTCATTGCCCCTTGCTGTTTAGCCAGCCGTGCGATGTGTCCTGCAGCACCGGTTCCAGAACCGCCGCCCATTCCTGCAGTGATGATGGCAAGTTGAGTGTCATTGGTGATCCTTCGAAGGGATGGCTCAGATTCCAAAGCGGCTGCTTCGCCCTTTGTTGGATCGCCTCCAGCGCCACGTCCTCGAGCTGTTCTTCCAATCAAGATTTTTTCCTCGATTGGCGACATGAGCAATGCCTGCGCATCAGTGTTGATTGCATAGCCTGTGACGTAGGAATTCTTGAACAACCGCTCATCAAACAATCGATTTACAGCGTTGCATCCAGCGCCACCGACACCGTAGACCCTGATCCTTGGTTGAAGGGATTCGAGAAGGGCTTGCAACTCCACTTCTGAGTTTTCATCCATTGGTGGAGCGGCGGTGTTCGCTGCTGCTTGTTCTGCTTCTGACAGTTCCAAGACTCGTTCCACAAGGTGTCGCATGCTGCTTTCCTTGTCGATGTGACCTTGAATGTGCCGCACCTTGAATGGCCCAAACAGGCCTTTTCGAAGGGGCTCCTCAATCACGGAGGCCATCTTGCGTGACCTGATAGACGCACTCGCCATCTGGCAAGTTTGGTGAATCGACAAGTCGAGCAATTCGGCGTCCTGCCTTGGCTTTTCGCAAGTAGAGCCTGAAGGTTGAGGCGTGAGCGAGCACGTGTCCACCGATTGGCTTTGTTGGGTCGCCCCACATTGCATCTGGCTTCGAGTGCACTTGGTTGGTGACCAACACGAGGGCGTTGTTTACATCAGCAAGCTGCTTGAGATCTTTCAAGTGGCGGTTGAGTTTTTGCTGGCGGTTTGCCAACATACCACGGCCGATGTATTCTGCACGGAAGTGGCTTGTCAGGGAATCAACAATGATCATCTTCACGTTGAGGCCTTTGCTCATGCGCTTGATTTCGTCAACCAGGAGCATTTGGTGTGCTGAATTGTAGGCTCGAGCGACATGGATTCGTTGCAACACAGCGTCTGGATCAAGACCGTGGCCTCGGGCCATCTGCGTGATTCGCTCAGGGCGGAATGTGTCTTCTGTATCGATGTAAAATACATCGCCATCAAAGCCACCTTCGCTCATTGGAAGGGTGCAGTTGACTGCCAATTGGTGACCAATCTGGGTCTTTCCGCTTCCAAACGCACCGTAGACTTCCACGAGTGCTTGGGTTTCGAAACCACCGCCGAGCAAGTCGTCAATCGATTGAACTTTTGAGGAGAGCTTGAGCACTTCACGTCGTCGCTCAAGGAGTGCGCCACCGGAAACGAAGCCGCCGATGTTGGCCATTTTCTTTGCTGCTCCAATGATTTTAGTCGCCACTGCTTCGCCGAGTTCGGCTTGGTCTGCAAGATCGCCAGGTGACATCACTGCAAGTGCGAGGAGGTCGTCAAACCCGGCTTCGCGGAGCTTTTCTGCGGTCGCTGGGCCGACACCCGGAAGGTCTTCGATTTTCACCTCAGGGGCTTCTTCTTCCGGTGGCATCACTGCCAATGGCTTGTCTTGAGGGTCTTCATTGTTTTCAATCTCTATCTTTGCTTTTTTCTTCGATTTGGTCGCCATTTCTGTTCACTTCCAACCCCTTCTGGTTCGGCCACGGTATATCAAGGAACGAAGGGCGGCGCGGAAATTTGAAGCGCTCGAATTCCGAAATGCCGTCGGTCGCTGGGCTTTCAGTGGCCCGTTTTAATCACTTTTAGTTTAGATTCACCTTCAATGAAAGTGAAAATCACTCAGGAATCTACGCCGACTTATGGGGCGCTTTCATCTGAAGGGAATGGATTGGTTGTGCTTTCTTCAGCGGCGTAGGCAATCCTAACCACGTGCGAGATGTCCACTTGTTCTTGATCTTGGTTCAAGCCAACTTCAAGCGTCCAAACGCCTGTGATTGGGGCGAATTCACTGTGGTTCCAATTAGCGTTTTGCCCGTCTGCAATCTGTTCAGGCGGTGATTCAGCGGCAGATCCTTCGGTGTTGTTTAGGTACCATGTTACGGTCACTGGGGACCCGCCAATTCCTCCAAAATTATCGCGGTTGGTCACCGTGGAATCAATTTGGATTTGTTGCGGTAATGGGCATTCGCAGTCAGGCGTTGCTTCGATGTCCATCGTTCTTGGGTCCGTGGTTTGAGTTTCGCCCCAGGTAATTTGCTTGTCAATTCGAATTGTGACGTTCTCGAACACCTCGTTTCCTTGGTCGTCAATCGCTCCGATGCTCGCAGAGAACATGCCGTGTGTGAGGTAGGTGTAGGTAATTTCCCCCGTATCAGCACTGTTGACGGAGATTGTGGTCGAGCCGTCGCCAGGGTTGAATAAGAAATTTGAGATGTCACCTGCGGTGGATTTCGTGTACGAGTAATCAAAGACAACATCGACGCCGTCTTCTGAGACTTGTTGGTTGTTTTGAATGGTCTCTTCGATGACACCCGACGTCACATCGTAGTAAACGACGAGGTTGATGGGGCTGTCGTTTTCATCGTCCTCGCCACTGCCGAGGCACCCTGCAAGCATGGCCGTCAGCAGCACTGCACAGAGCAGCACGGGTCTGAAGGTATGGGAGCGCATGTTCTTGAGAGGATGTTCTCCTTCATCAAATCAGCACCTCCTTTTTTCACTCATTCTTCTGCCGGTGTGCTGAAGGGTTCCAACGACAGGCGAGCATCGGTGGTTTGAAAGGAGGGAAGGTCGGCCCTTTGGTTAACGAGGTGGGGTAGTCTGGATATCCCGTCGGGCTCATAACCCGGAGATCGGTGGTTCAAATCCATCCCTCGTTACCAAAAACCAGCCTAGCTGTACTCGTAATAGTCGTGTTTTGGCGTCAGCGAATCAAGTGCGCTTTGCAGCCGTGCATTCGCGGCCGCTTCACCCTGAAGGATGGCCGTCTTTTCATTTTCAATGCGTTGTGCTTGTGCTGTGCACAGTGATGAATTTCCAATGCCGTGAGGGACAGCACCCAACAATGCTTCAGCAACCTGTGTTGCATCAACTGGTTTGTTTCCAACCGGTTCCAGCATGAACACACCGCCTGTGTAAATGACGGGACCTGCGGCTTCACAAGTGGTTGCAAGGCGGTCGATGAGCTTGGCTTCGTATCCAATGTACCTGCATGCATCGAGGGCTGCAGCCAGGTTTCCTGGGGCTAATTTTTCCGCTTTGGCATAGGCTTTCCTTGCCGCCCGCTGTTTGCCGCCGGAAGCAAGAACATTGCCCGCCCGATGCTGATCTTCGGCCTCGGGTGTCATTTGTTCAAGCAACTGAGGTGCGCCATTGCGGAGTGTCTTGACGAGTTTTGCACGTTCTTTCAGAAGTATGTTGACGCTTGCCACAGCGCGTGCTCCCTTTCCTCTGGTCACAAGCACGTCGCACAAAATGCGGAGGCCTTTGACCAGCATAATTTGGTCTTCTGTGGAGCGTTTCTTTCTTGCAAGAAACATCTCTGTGAACTGCATCGCCATGACCTCGGACATCTCCATCCGTCCATCGAGGATGTATCGCTCAAGTTGAAGGAGCGTTTGGGCGGGGTCATTCATTCCAAACATGTGAGCAAGAAGACGGTGAACCTCCCACCTATTGATGCCTTTGTCCAACGGATTCAATGAAGAATCATCACAGCATGCTGTTGAATCTGGAGGTGGATGTAATAACGAGCGTGTGTTGGCATTGACATGGTTCCACCTCGTGTCTTTGCAGTCACTGGCACTCCCGGCAGCGGAAAGACCACTCTTTGTGCACATTTTGAGGCGCAAGGATATACCGTCGAGTCGGTCATCGAATTAGCCAAACGCTTCGACTGTCTTGGCGAAGAAGATGCTTCAGATGGGGCTGCACCGGTGGATGTTCACAAGTTGGCAGATGCGTGGATTGACGAATCGGAGGGTACGGTTTTTGTTGATGGGCACTTGTCGCATCTTTTGGAAATCGATGCCATCGTTTTGATCCGTTGCCATCCAGATGTGCTCAAACAACGCCTTGAAGAACGTGGCTACAATGAGGCGAAGGTACGCGCCAATGTTGAGTGGGAGATGATTGCCGGCACGTGGTCTGAAATTATCGAATTCGAACTCGATGTTCCAGTGTTGGAGGTCGATGCTGGCCTCGCCACAAGTGAGGAATTGGCCTTGGAAATCCTGCAGTGGATTGACGATGGTTGTCCCAGCGACGGCGTCGAGGCAACTGCTTCAGAAGCCATCGATTGGTTGGCCTGACCACCCAAAGAACAAACACCCCCCAACGAAGGAGCCCTATCGATTGGTATGGCATTAGAGAAACTTCGCAGTTCATGGGAGCGCATGGTCGACCCCGTTATCGATTCAATTTCTACTTGGAAACCCTCAACCCTGACATGGATTGCATTGCCGATTGGTGTGCTCGGTGGTTTGTCCGTTTTGATGGCCCCAAACAATACCTACGGCGCAAGCATGCTGTTCGGTGGAGCGTTGCTGATTGGATTCGCAATGGTTCTCGATGCCCTCGATGGGCCTTTGGCTCGTCGGACCGGCCAAGTCACCCGTTGGGGTGATTACCTCGATCACACCTTCGATCGACTTCTCGACATTATCTGGACAGTTTGCCTGGCTGGCTCTGTGTTTGTCGGTGATTTTACCTTTGGACTCCTTGCCGCATTGTTTACGTTGCTCGGTTCGTACATGGGTACGCAAGCTCAAGCAGTGGCAGGCACCCGCAATTACCGAGGTTTTTCCCGTGCAGACCGGACCATTCTTGCCCTGGTCGCTCTGGTGATGATGGGTGTTTTCATCCATCTTGAAATCGGAGATTTTGGTACCTTCCCGGGTGCGCTTGATCACATTGGGATCAACCCGGTCAGCATTGCCGTTGTCATCTCTGCGTTCGGTGGACTTTGGACCTTTTTGATTCGGTTTGTACAAGCCAAGCATGAAATCTCCCAAATCGATCGAGATGACCCACTTCCACAGCCAAATCAAGGAAACGAATCAGAGTGATTCCGCCACCCCTACGGGGTGCACTGAACCGCTCAATTGGCTGGTTTAGAGGCGGCATACTCATAACGGTAGCATGCTACAAGAGCATTGATGACAGACCAAACGTTCGGTAAAGGCACTGAAAGGAAGGCACTTTTCCTCGTCCTGTGCATGATGCTTGCCATCATGCCCCTCTCCAATGTCGCGGCAGAAGATCTTGGAAATCCTTCTCACTTGCAAGCACAAGACATCGCTGCAACGTTCGACCCGTTAAGTGAAACCACCACCATCACGTGGCGCAACATCGACTTTGATGGTTCAGTCCTTCAAGGCCTCTTTTCAGCAACATACAGCGTCTACCGCTCCGCAGCCCCAATCAACGAATCTTCCATTGGACAATTGACGCCATTTGTTGAGGACATCGTTGCATGTTCTTCAGTTGCGGTGGGCAATGATGCGTTCAAGTGCCGTGGTCTTAACGGAACCGTCGACTACCACAGCGCCTCATTCCTTGTTCCCCCTGGTGTCAATGGTACATTCTACTACGCCGTAACCACAACGCTTGGCGATGGCACTGAATGGCTTGATTTAGACGACAACGCTTCGGTTCTGTTCACGCCAGTGCAGGAAATCACAACACCGATTCGAACGCCCTACAACCTCGTAGCGGATTTCGACCCAGAACAAAGCATCACCACCTTGGCTTGGGTCAATTACAATGACATCTTCCCAATTCTCCCAGAAACAGGGGATGACGCTTACCAGATCAATATCTGGCGAGCTGATTACCCAATCACTCGAGCAAACGGTGCGGACCTGCTTAGCACAAGCCAGCCAGTTGCGACCTACCCTGCTGGAACCTCCTCGGTTGACTTGGTGATTCCAACGAGCACCGACCGCAGCGCCTACTACGCAGTCACCTACCTTTTGCCAAACTGGACGGCCCCGGGTGAAGACTACGAGGATGTCCGCTTCCTCTCAAACAACGCCCTTGATGATGCGTTGCTTGAAGACAACATGCCTCCCTCCCAAGTGAGTGCTATGTACGCCGAGTTCATTCCAAACGCAAACTCAGGTGGTGGAACGACCACCGTTTCATGGACCGATGTGCCTGATGAGTCCGGAGAATCCTACCGCATTTACATGTCAGGAAATCCATTTAACAGCATTTTGAGCCCCAGTGTTCAATTGATTGCGACCGTGGCAGAAGGTGTCGGTTCCTTCGATTATGAAGTTCCGATTGGCCGACTTGGCTATGCAAACTATTGCATCGTGACGATCGATCTGTTTGGTGTATTTAGTCCGAACACCACCGTAAACTCATGTGCAGGTCCTCTCTTCGAAGATGCATTCACTCCATGGGTTGCTGAACCAACTCAAGTTCATGCCGAGTTCGTCGGCGAGCGAATCACCCGAGTCACCTGGCAAGACCAGCTTGGCGTCGAAGGTGAGCGATACCACATCTGGCGCTCGAACTTCCGTGTTACTGGCGCCGAATTCGTCGCCAACCAATCGATGGAATGGCTTGGCTCTGTCAGCGACGGCGTTGGTACATTCGATGTTCTTCTTGATGTCAACCTCCTTCGTGACAACGCCCACTACTATGTCACAACTGAGGCATTGTACGGCCACATCAACGGGACGTACATGGACACACGATTGAATCAGAACCATTTCGGCCCGATTTCAGAAGACACCCGCGCACCAAACCCAGCGAGGATTAAGGAAGCCTCATCGCTTGGCTCCCTCGAACAAATCACCCTCGAATGGTTCAATGAACCTGATTATAATGAAGGGTACGAAATTTGGCGACACTACGGAGCGCCGTTCGGTGAAAACGAAGACCAAATCGGCAACATCGCCGACCAAGGTTGGGAGTTTGTCCTTGGTGATATTTCACCCGGTGAAAGCACCGCAAGCACCCTTGTTCGTCAACTTCCAATCCCTTCCGGCGTCGATCGAGACGTATGGTATGCTGTCATCATCGAGGACCAATGGGGCAACCAAAATCCTGAGATGTTCAATGGAATTGGTGGAAACGCTGTGAAAATAAATGAGGACACAAAGTTCCCTGTGGCCACGATGTTGCTCCTTGATGACGCAGGTTCCGCGTTCGAGAGCCCGTCGTTGGTTTCCGGCACCTACGTGCTTCAGATGGAGATTGATGAATACCTGCAAGGCAACCCTTCAGTCAACATCACCACATTGGCTGGGGGCGATATCTCGGGCGGCGATATCGAAATGAACATGATTGCGGATAACAACAATGATCCAGATCGTGGCCCAGTCTATGCCTTCGAATTCTTTGTGAGCCAGAACACCATTGCCGGGGACATGTTGATTGAACTGATTATGGAAGACGAATCTGGCAACCTCATCAGCCAGACATGGACCGACCGTGCTGTGGATGCAATGCGACCATCTGTGGAAATATATGCACCATCTTCCGGGAATGATGGTTCGAAATACCTCTATGGAAACTCCATCCAACTTTTGGCAGGCGCAACCGATGACGTCATGATCACATCATTCCAATACAAATTCACGTACAATTACGGAACAGGAAACTCACAATCCACTCCATGGTCTGAATCCACCTATGTGACTGACCTTGAAGGCGACAACCGCTCGATGGTGCTTGACATGGAGTTCTCTGCTGGAAACTTTGAGCCAGGTCAACACGCAGTGTATGTTCGTGCAGTTGACTCCGCAGGCAACGAAGTCTCGAAGAACGTCGTGTTTGTCGTTGACCAATGTCGAAACCGTCTCGACGGCACAACATCATGCAACTATGTTGAATCCCTTCAGCCAGAACCTGAACCAATCACCATCAAGCCATCAATGTCCGACCCACCGTATGTGTTGGTTTGGGTTCTCACTGGTGTCTTTGTCATGTCGTTGATCGTTATGGCACTCATCATCCAAACAAGCATGTCGGGTCCAAAGAAAAAGAAGTCGAAGGGCGATGATGATGAAGAAGAAGGCGATGACTGGATGTCTGAATTTATCGGCACTTCACAAGAACTCGACATGGGCGCAGTCACTGACACAAGCGGCGGTGAAAAGAAGGAAGAGGAGAAGAAGGAATCTGCTCCTGCTGAGCAAGAGGATGAAGACGATCCGTTTGCCGTCAACGTGGTTCAGCGAAAGACTCGCAGTAAGAAGGCCGTTGTCGACCTTCCAGAAGACGACGACGACGACGATGACATGTTCAATTGGAACGACGATGAAGACGAGGAGGAGGAAGAACCTGCTCCAGTCGCAAAGAAGCGAACAGTCGGTCGACGTGCAGCCCCTCGAAAGGCTCCTACCCGCCGAAAGGTTGGTCGTGCGAAAAAGGATGATTGATGCAACCTTGCGAGCGGTGCACTCAAGGCCTCTTGCCGGCTGCAACCGTGTATGGGCGAGAATTCTGTTCCTGCTAAGGACAGCACGGAAGAACTTTCTGAACACATCGAGGAAGCCTTTGAGCACCTTCTTGATTCAGTGAATCCAATGAAGAACAAACTCAACTGGCTGTTGCTAGCCTTCCCCGTGGCTCTGTTCATGAATCAACAACACAACACAGGTCTCGCCTTTGTCTTCTCAATGGTGGCCATTATGCCACTTGCGTTCCTCATGGGGAAAGCCACGGAAGAGATCGCCCTTCGAACCGGGGAGACAGTCGGCGGTTTGCTCAATGCTACCTTCGGAAATGCGGTTGAGATGATCATCGCAGGGCTTGCGCTTTACGCTGCGTCGAAATCAGTCGACCCTGGTACAATCGCAACCATGATCACCGTCACTCAAGCCTCCCTCATCGGCTCGATTCTTGGCAATCTATTGCTGGTGCTTGGCTTGGCAATGGTTTGGGGGGGTGTGAATCACAAAGTTCAGCACTTCAACCAAGACTCAGGACAAATGAATGGCTCGCTGTTGCTGCTTGCTATTGTTGCGTTCATCATTCCAAGCGCCGTTGATTTGGCGGGTGGTGATTCAAGCGCCATCAAAGATCTCTCTCATTACGCAGCTCTCATCATGCTGGCTATCTATGGATTGGCTCTTCTGTTTCAATTGAAAACGCACGTGGATGTTTTTGCTGCCGAAGCAGGCCATGGGACGCACGAACACCCGACGATGAGCATCAGAGACGCGTGGACCTTGCTCATTCTTTCCACCGCCTTTGTCGGTTGGATGGCGCACATTTTGGTTCACAACCTCGAGGATGCAGTCCACGAATTGGGCATTCCAGAACTCTTTGTCGGCGTGATCCTCCTCCCGTTCTTTGGCAATGCAGCAGAGCATTTTGCTGCGGTCATTGTCGCTGGAAAAGACAAGATGGACTTGGCCATTGCCATCGCAATCGGTTCAAGCGTCCAAATTGCTTTGTTCGTTGCACCGGTGATGGTCCTTCTCGGATGGGTTCTCGGGGTCCCTCTCACGCTTGAATTTGGGATTCTCGAGACATCGGCCACGTTTATTTCCGTCCTCGTGGCCAACTCCATTCTCACAGACGGGAAAACAAATTGGCTTGAAGGTGTCATGCTTCTTGGGAGTTACATTATTCTTGGAGCGGCATTCTTCTTAATTTGAGAAAGGGTGAGATAATGAAGAAGACCGGCTTTGTATTGATCGCTCTCTCAACCTTGCTCCTCCTTGGTGGCACAGTTGGTTACACAATGGAAGGAGCCGTTGACGATGTGCCTACACCGAATGTCCAAGGCATGGTGTTCTTCTCAGACGACCCTCTACCTGGCAATCCAGCCTCGCTCATCATCAATGCCGACACAACCATCACATGGGATCGAGATGATATTTTCTTGGTCATCGCTGATGGTGACAAGAAAAAGCAGTGTGATGACATCGCAAAGAACGGTGGGGCACTTGGTGGATTCGACACCACAAGCAAGACCTGTACATACGGCGATGCAGGCTATGTTGCTGCAGGCGACAAGGGTGACGCCGGTGTTGACTGGCGCGTTGAATCAGGCGACTTCTACGCAGGCATTGGAACAAAAGAGGGGTTGCTTCCCGAAGGAACGGAATTGAATTTGAATTATTCAGTCGATCTCAAACTGAGCGCAACCGGGTACATGTTCCTCATCATCGCTGAAGGTGCAGGTGTTCTGCTGTTCCGCCAGAAGTAAGGCTCACTCAACGCCTTCATAGTATGTCTGAACGGCCTCATCGAGCGCCATCCATGATTGCTGTTCATCGAGCGAACGCGTAGTTCCGTCGAACCGCAATGCTTCGCCACCAACCCAAAGGTCGAGGCATGTGGCTCCATTGAACAAGAGGTTCGTGATGTGGCGATTGTTCGAACGGCCAACAGGGCGCATGCGAATGTCATCGATGTCCCAAACTGCCCAGTCTTTGCTTCCTTTGGTGGCCATTTGGAAGGCATCATTTGCAGTCATCAGCGTCGGGTCCCAGTGGTCGTGGCGTTGAACCAAGGCGGCCAGTCGTGCTTCTGCTAGCATGTCAAGTCCACTTCCAGAAGAGGCAGCACCGTCGGTTCCGATGCGAACATCGACGCCTGCTTCATTGAACGCAGGAAGCGAGAGGGTTCCTCCACAGGCGAGTTTCATGTTCGACGAAGGGCAATGTACTGCCGTTGCTTTGTGCTTTGCCAACATTCGAATTTCGTTTTTCTTCACCCACGAAGCGTGAGCACAGATGGTTCCTGGTTGGAAGAAATCGATGCTGTCCAAGTATTCGACAGGGTACATTCCAGTTTTGTCGTGGCAATCTGCTACCTCTTTTCGAGTTTCACTGACGTGAATGTGGAGGCGAGCGCTTCGCTTTTCAGCAAGTTCCGAGGCCTTTCGCAACGTGTCTTCACTGCACAAGTACACTGAATGGGTCGCAATGGCGTATTGAATTCTGTCGAGAGGCGACTGGTTCTTGAGCATGGTATCAAGTTCCTCAAGCGCCGAGGCCGCATCGTCATGCGATGGAAGTGCAGCGTCACTGACAGGTCCTCCAATCAACCCACGAAGGCCAGCGTCATCGAGGACTTGGCCCGTAACTGCTGGATAAAAGTACATGTCTGCGGCAAACGAGGTGCCTGTTTTGATCATTTCAGCTGCAGCGGCCTGCGCTCCAACACGGACAAATTCCGGTGTGATTTTTGCCTCGGTAGGAAAGATGGCTTCATTGAGCCATCGATGAAGTGGAAACCCATCGCTGAAATCCCTCGCGTTCAGTTGCATGGCCAAATGGGTGTGCCAATTTTGCAGGCTACGAGTGATCAGGCGATTTGATCCGTCAACATCCTGTTTAACGTCTTCATCTCCGTTCGAGTTGGCCCATGAGCCGTCTTTGAGTAACAACACATCGCCGATGTGCTTCTTGCCAAGTTCATCGATAAGGACGGTGTTGCGATACCTCACCGAACCATCGTCGCCCATGGAGAGTGGTGGTATCCCCCCCTCATCAACACTGGGTTCTCAACCGTGTGGCTTATGTTCACGAGCCACCGCCCGTGACATGCGCCACTGTGGCTTAGCTGGTATAGCACCTGATTCGTAATCAGGAGGTCGGGAGTTCGAACCTCCCCAGTGGCTCCTTCTCAACGCGTGTTGATCGTTGATTCCGATTGCATTGAGAACGCCTTAGCACTTGCTTCGAGGCTTGCAACCGCTGGCAGGCTTCGGCCCGAAATGTAGTCGAGGCAAGCCCCCCCTCCCGTGGAAACGTGCCCCATCCTTGAGGCGAGATTGCGCTTCATAATCAGGGTCGCAGTGTGGCCTCCGCCAACAACAACGTATGCATTCGATTCTGCACATGCGTTGAGCATCTCAATTGTTCCAAGAGCGAAATCAGGCAATTCGAAGACGCCGGCAGGACCGTTGAGGTGAACGGTTCCAGCCTGTTTAATGGCCATGGAGAGGTTTCGAACGGATTGAATGCCCAAGTCAAAGATAGGTGCAGAGATCGGAAGCTGTTCGACGGTAAGGTCAACTCGGTTATCTTCGACGTTGGCAGCCACATCCACGGGCAGGCGGATTTTTTCTGGGAAATCGAGCAACAGAGACTTGGCTTTCTCAACGGTCGGGTTCCATTGCTTCCCCATTTCTCCAACAAGGAAGTCATGATTCACAAGGCCAATATCATGGCCCGCTAACTCAAGCATCAGGTTTGCAACCCCGCCAGTGACCCATACTTCGTCGCAGATGTTGTTTCGAAGCATGTTGTCGGCAACAGCGATTGAATCGTCCACTTTGACGCCGCCAAGCACGGCAATGCACGGTCGTGCAGGGTTCTCGAGGGCTTGGTCCAATTTTCGAATTTCATTGGCCATGAGTTCACCGGCCACGCACGGAATGAGGTTGGTGAATCCAACACCGGAAGGGGTTGCTCGGTGTGCGCAAGCAAATGCGTCATAGACGTAAAGATCTGCAACGCTGGCCAGTTTTTGCACCATTTGCGTCTCCGCCATGGTGTCAAAGGTCCCTTTTGTATTGATTTCTTCATCATACATCCGAACGTTGTTGAGCATCAAAATATCTCCAATCTCAAGGTTTTCGATGGCAGCCATTGCCTTGTCTCCAGCGAGGTCTTCCACCCACTTCACAGGCCGTCCGATGATTCGTCCAAGTTCACGGGAATGGCCGAGGGTGCTTGTGAAGTCCTTTTTTCCCGGTCTTGATTGGTGGGCAAGAAGCACCACCTTGGCTTTTGAAAGTCGATTGAGGGTTGGTACAATGGCCTTTATTCGTGTGTCGTCCAAGAAGGATTGGTCCGGTCCCATTGGGGAGTTGACATCGACTCGAACGATGACCGTACGCCCTTCTACGTTGACATGCCCGAGGGTGAGAACACTCGCCATCAGTCTGTCCAAGGGCCGTCGGTTTTTCATCCCCACGCATCAAGTTGGCGTTTGTTGGGCATCGCTTTGCCCTCGCAAATCGCGCGTCTTCGGGTGGTTGCCGGGCCGAAAGGTGATAAAGCCGCGAACACCGCTTCTGAAGGATGGCGCGCGAAGCACCCGAAAGGGACACATCATTGGAGGGGGCACGGCGCCGAGCCAGCACCAGCACCTCTTCGTTCGGGGTCTCTCGGCGTGAAGGCCACGACGCTTCGACCTACTATGGCAGTCGGGTCAACGAGGGCCTTGTTTCAAGCCGTGAGGTTGGCGATGAACAACCCCTTCCACCAACCATGGCCAACAGCATCATTTCAGGTGATTCAAGAAACCTTGACTTGCCAGACAATTGCGTTCACCTTGTGGTGACTTCTCCGCCCTACAACGCCAGCAAGGAATACGATGAAGATCTCTCGCTCGGCGAATACCTCAACCTCTTGCACGGTGTGTTTGCCGAATGTTACAGGGTGCTTGCACCCGGGGGACGCATGGTTGTCAATGTCGCCAATCTCGGAAGAAAGCCGTACATTCCTCTCTCGAGCCACATCAACGTAATGATGGCTGAAATTGGTTTCTTGATGCGAGGCGAAATCATTTGGGACAAATCAGCAAGCGCAGGCTCTTCTTGCGCATGGGGTTCATTCCAGAGCGCAAGCAACCCTTGCCTGCGCGACGTCCACGAATACCTGCTGGTGTTCTCAAAGGGTGACTACAAACTCAAGCGGGACAAGAAAGAACGCGCTGAGGGTCGCATCGACACCATCCCTCGTGACGATTTCATCAAACACACGAAATCAATCTGGTCCTTTGCGACAGAGCGTGCATCGCGAGTCAACCACCCAGCTCCGTTCCCTGTTGAACTTCCAAAGCGATGCATCGAAATGTACAGTTTCGTTGGTGATGTCGTTCTCGATCCATTCAATGGTTCGGGCACAACATGCGTTGCAGCAAAAGCCACTGGGCGAACCTATGTCGGCGTTGATCTTTCAGATTCATACTGCGAAATTGCACAGCAACGGCTCGATACCACCGAGGCATGGGTTGCACCCGAAGTACAGGTTTGAACCGGTTTCAAAGGTTGTCCCAAGGGTTCTGAGCAGGCTGCTCAGAGATTGGGGGTGTGATTTGTGATTGCTGTGCCTGTTGGGGCTGCTGTTGGGTCAGCGGAGGCGTGATTTGTGGTTGTTGTGCCTGCTGGGTCAGTGGAGGCGTGATCTGTGGTTGTTGTCCACCCATTTGTTGCATCGGTTGCCCATATCCTTGCTGGATGTTTTGGCCGACCGGCGCTTGGTAGACCGCTTGACCTGGTAGCATTTGCCCCGTCGGCATGACGATGTTTTGCTTGGGGTCGTCAAGAACCAGGGCAAGAATGATGCCAAGAACAAGGAGTGGAACAGAACAGCAGAATCCAAAGAATCCACCTGCCCCCGCAAGGATACCTCCACCAATTGCTTCTTCGCATGCTTGGTCACAATAACTGCCACGTATGCTGACTTCTACATTGCTCTCGAGCGTGTACTGCATGCCTTCGGTGTTATGGTCCATGGTGCCATAGAATTCCTCACTGCCATCTGGATAGAACTCTTCATTGCCTTGACCTCCATCGAGCCTGCAGGAAGCAGATTTGACCTGGTCGCCATCGCTGTCTACGATGCTGAGATCGAGTGTATCACAGTCCACAGGGTGAATCACATAGATGGAAACATCCCATGATTTGTTTTCTTGAATGGTGAATGTCTGGCTCATCGAGCGATCAACGTACACTTCCTCTTGGTAGCCGGCATCAGTCAACGACACTCCGGCAATCACAACGCCGGCAATGCTCCCAACGAAGATCAGCGCGCCAAGAATAAGGGTGATTTTACTCGCAATGTGCATGGTTACCTCATAAGAAGGGTGGTTATCAACATTTAGGGGCACAGTGCAGGAAAACCGTTCGGATGAATCGGAGCCATTTTGAACGGCTGACATTCACATCTGCTTGATGACCGGATGGGATGTGGCGGATTTGACCGGCCCCGATGGTGAGGATTGGCGAGTGCCAGTCTCGGAGTTAGCGGCACGGCAAGTTGAACTCGGACGGTTGCTTTCAGCAGCCGGCGTGGCTGGGGCACTGCTCCAACACCCCGTCGACTTGTATTACTTTGCAGGCGGTCGTCAGAACGCTTCAATGTTCATTCCAGCACAAGGTGCGGGTGGGAGCACTGAGGCTGGAGGAAACGGGCCAGTCTTGTTCGTTCGCAGGTCCCTCCAACGAGCTTTGTTCGAGGGTGGCGGCTCAGATTGCCCGCACGAAGTTGTGGTTTTTCCACGGATGAAGGAATTCTCAGAAGTTTTGAAGCAGCGAGGGGTTACTGCAGCCCCTGGACTTCAGTTCGGAGAAGTTCCGAAGACCTACTCAGATCGATTCGTCAGTGCGCTTTCACCCCTTGGTGCCTGCCCTGATGTCACAGGCATCGTACACGCTCAACGTGAAGTGAAATCTTCGTGGGAACAAGATCAGATGAACGCCGCCGCAGATGTCCAACTGCGTATGTTCGAAGCGGTCCAAGCCGTCGGTGGAGAAGGAATCACCGAACTCGAATTGGTTGCAGCAGCAGAGGCGGTGAGTCGCTCAGAAGGCTTCGGCGGCCACATTCATATGCGCCGCTTCCCGCTCCAATGTGACCGTGGCGTCATCGTTGCAGGTCGGGCGGGTGGGATTCCATCATTTTTCGATTCGGCAGTTGGTGGTACAGGCGCCCACCCCCTCAACGGAATGGGTTCAGGATTCACACGAATTAAAGCGAACGAACCAGTTCTCGTTGATCTTGTTCACGCCCATCGAGGTTACATCGTCGACATGACGAGAATGTTCGTAGCAGGCTCATTAGATGCAGCGTGGGTCTCGCGGCTCGAAGACATGGTTGCTGTCAAGGATACAGTGGTCGATGTGCTTGACCGTGGTGGTTTATGCAGCGAAGCTTGGGATGAGGGCTTTGCACTGGCAAATGAGTTTGGTCATGCTTCACACTTGATGGGCATGGCGCCCGATCAGAGCCGTTTCCTTGGCCACTCAGTCGGCCTTCAACTCGACGAGTCACCCGTCGTTGCCAAAGGATTTGAGCGCCCGCTGCCGATTGGAGCAACCATGGCAATCGAGCCAAAGGTGGTTCATGCCGAAGGCAGCATCGGAACAGAAGATACATGGATTCGAGATGAGGACGGCATGCGTCCCATCACAGCAGATGGGCTTTGGCCCGCCATTACGGAGTGGTGAAGATGACTGAACAAGAACACGTAGACAGCGATGTATGTGAGAAACTCGAAGGATGGACTCACGAAGATGTAGGCAAGCGAATTCCAAAGCGCAGCACGCCGAATGGTACGTATTACAATGAGCCAATTGTTGCGGTCTTCTGTCAATTCTGTGGTTCAGAATTCGTCGGCCCCAGTCGTGAAGCGGGCGGTTTTTTGGGCGGTCATGAATGCCTCCACGCTTGGGAAATCTCCCAAGCAATGAGCCGTGAAGATGGACTGACGGAATGAAGTCGCCATCTTGAACGACCATAGTGTTCAATATGCTTCCTCGCTGAGTCGGGGGTATGGCCAAGCCCTATTCCTCGGGACACATCGGTGCAGTCGCATCAAACTACACGGAAATGCGCCTTGCAGGAGCCGTGAAAGAACGGCTTGTTGAGTTGGTATGTGAAGAAATCGAACGCCTTGTTCCAGAGATGGAGCAGGCAACATTGGCACAAGACCCAGACCGGAAAACGCTTGACGATGCGAACCGAACCCGTCTGAATTACAACCGAACTCGGGAACTCATGATCGACCAGCTGGGTTCCGTTGAATCCGTTGGTTCAGCCGCCGTCCAAGCTGGCATTGAACACATTGAACGTCACCTGGCGGCGATGATTAAGCACGCAGAAGCGGCCGCAGAAAAAGACCGCGTTGCAACCATCAAACCTCGTCATCTTGAAATTGCCATCCAAGGCATGGGCCTCGATGACGATGGCGATGTTGAACAAGCAGTCGAAGCGATCCCAACCGAAGATTTCGTTATCAGCCAGGGTGGAGGTGTGTTGACCGAGTCATCCCTGCTTTCCCTCGCCAAAACTCATGCGAAGATGCCAGTGACTCGTGATGCTGTGGTAGAGCTTCTTGAAACGTATTATATGGTGGTAGAACAACTTGAATCAGACATTCGTAAGCACGCCCAGTTAGGTGGAAATCCAGTTCAATTCATCGAATCAATTGGTCGAATGAAGACCTTGATGTCCCTCGGTTGGATGCGGGCAATGTTGAGCAAAGCGGCTGAAGCAGCCCGAGAACGAGGCTACAAGCGCATCGATGTCGAACAAATTGTCCACCTCGATCCGTTCGAATGAAATTGCAATCGGTCTTCGCCACCGTGTTCTTATACCTCCGCTCTTTGGAAAGGCTGAGGAAATAACATGGAGAACATGATTGGAAAACCCGCACCGGCCTGGAACGCCCGCACCTACATCAGCGGAGAAAGCGTCAACATTAGCAGCGACGACATGAAGGGTAAGTGGTACCTCATGTACTGGTATCCCTTCGATTTCACATTCATCTGCCCTACCGAGATTGTCGGCTTTGAACAACTCAAGGAAGACTTCCAAGACGACGGCATCACCGTGATCGGATGCTCAACCGACTCATGGCACTCCCACAACGCTTGGTTCAAGGATGAAACCATCTTCCCAGGCGGCGTCAACCACAACGTCATTGCAGACTGCACTCAAGACATCACCCGTGACTTCGGCATGCGAAACGACGCTCTCGGATGCTCATTCCGCGGAACCGTCCTCGTCGACGATGAAGGCAAGGTCCAGATGTGGTCCATCAACAACATGGACGCAGGACGTTCCCCAGCAGAAGTTCTCCGAACCGCTCAAGCAACCATGGCAGGCGGCCTTTGTGGCGCCAACTGGAAGAAGGGCGACGACTACGCTGCTTGATCACCTCGCAACGCAACGCAAGGAGGTTACAACATGCCAGAACTTGAGATGCTCGACCGCGCTACTTGGGAGGATTTCCTCTCTGCTCCAGTTGCCGTGTTGATGCTCGGAAAGAATGGATGCGCAGCATGCGAGACATGGACAGAGGATTTGTCTGCTTACCTCGGTAGCGGCGAAGCCCCAGAGCAAGTCCGTTTTGGAAAACTTCTCCTCGATACACCCGGCCTTGGGCGATTCAAAATCGCTCAACCGTGGGTGGCTGAAGTCGATGTCCTCCCTTACAACGCCATCTTCGTGAACGGGGAGCGAGTCAAAGAATGGGCTGGTGGCAACATCGATCGCTTGGTCAACCGATTAAATCGGTACCTGTGATCCATGCTTGCTTCCTCAGTTCTCATCTCAGCACTTTTTGCAGGACTTGTCGCAACATGCGTCACGCTTGCCATCGAACGGTGGGGGGGACTTGTTGGAGGCGTGCTCGGCACCGTTCCATCGACGATTGTTCCAGCCGCAGCTGGAATGCACCTTTCAGGGAATGAAGAACAACTGATGGAAAGCATGGCCATTGTTCCTCTTGGTATGCTCCTCAATGCGCTCTTTCTCGCCGTGTGGGTCGTGCTCCCGCCGAAGATGTCAACCCAACGTCCGTTGATTGCCACCACCGTAGCATCTCTTGCCGTTTGGGCGTGTGCCGGCGTTCTGTTGCTTCTTGTGATCGACCAGATGCTCGATGCTGGGATGTCAAATTGGTTTGTGGGCAGTCTTGGACTCGGGCTCTTGATTGCGCTTGCAATCCGCTTCAATTGGGAACCCAAGGCAGCGCCAAAAGGCAGTCAACATGTTCGCTGGCCCATCCTTGTGGGAAGGGGTTCTGCCGCAGCCATTGCGATTGGCTGCGCCGTTTGGCTTGCCGGTCAAGGCCAACCTTTGTTGGCAGGTCTTGCGGCCGTGTTCCCTGCTATTTTCTTGACCAGTATGGTGGCTCTCTGGCTTGCACAAGGGGAAACAGTCCCCCAAGGTGCGGCAGGGCCGATGATGCTTGGTGGCGTGAGTGTGGCCGTGTACGCTCTGATTGTTATGTGGTCGATACCATCGTATGGAATCTTCATCGGTTCCATCATTGCATGGGCTGGGTCCGTCGGTGGGTGGTCGATTCCGATGTTCTTTCTGTTGCGTCGAAGAAGCCTCAACCGTTCACTTCTCGAGTCCAACGCTCAGAAGCAGGCACACCCGTCACCGTGATTGTAACGTTGGTGACGCCTTTGATCGATGCTGTCTTTTGATGCAGCGAACGCAGGTCCAGTAAGCAGCATGGGCAATGCGGGCGAGCGGGTTGAATGGTCATCTCGATGTGACCATCTTGGCCAATCTCGATTGCACTCATCGCTTTCGTAGCCGTGTAAGCCACCTCATTGTGCGGGTCTTTCCAGCCATTGAGCATCCGCACCACCCTTCTGGAAAGGGCTTGATAGTGGCGTGGCTTCATCTTGGGCACCTCGTGTTGCGCGATGTTTAGGGCGCTTCCGTTTGAAGTTCTTGCTCCAAGTCATCGAGTCGCAATTCATTCAATCGTCCTTCAGCAGCGATCAGTTCTGCCTGACATGTTTTGAGCAAGGCTGCACCCTCTTCATACATTTTCAGAGTTTCATCCAAACCCATTCCGCCCCTTTCTAAGGTGGCGACGATGGCTTCCAACCGTTGTGCTGCTTCGTTGTATGTCTGTTTGCTTTCTGTCATTGTTCTTCCTCCATGGTGTGAATTTTGGTGACCATAGCCTCGGCACTTCCATCGACAAAATGCAGGCTAAACTCTTGTCCGGGTTCAAGCATTTTGGTATTGCTCACCACGGCGCCATCTTTGGTTTGTGTCATTGCATAGCCACGCTCGAGGACGCGCTTTGGGTGAATTGTGTGGAGGCTTGCTTCGATGCTCGCTAAGCGTGTTCGCTCGTTTGCAAGTTTGCTCTCAGTCGTTCTGTTGAGCCTTGACTGCAGCGAGAGGATGGAACGACGTTCCACGTTAATACCGGCTAACGGTGCGACTTTCAACCGTGCATGAAGCCCAATCAGGCGTTGCCTTGCATCTCCAAAAGTTCGGCGTGTGGCATGGGCGAGGCGTTCGTCGAGTTCGTCCAACCATTGCTCAAGTTCGGCCCGAACGGGGACCGTTCGTTCAATCGCATTCGATGGCGTTGAGGCCCGTACATCAGCCACGAGATCGGCGACCAGAAGGTCTGATTCATGGCCAACGGCGGAGACGACAGGTATCGGGCTTGCTATGATGGAACGAATCACAGGTTCGAGGTTGAACGCCCACAAATCTTCAGGCGAGCCTCCACCGCGACCCACGATGACAAGATCGACGGGTGGCTCACCTCGTTGTGCCGCAACAACTGGGTCTGCCAATCGGCGGGTAAGGGCCAGTGCTCGAACAATCTCTTCACTTGCTCGCTGACCTTGAACCAGCACACCAATGACCGTTCGGCGCAACCCTGGCCACCGGTTCTCAATCAGTTGTTGCATGTCAGAAAGGGCTGCTGAACCTGCGCCAGTAACGATTGCAATGTGCTTTGGAATCACAGGAGGGCGGATTCTTGGGCGGTCAAGTTCGCCTTCATTGCGAAGTCGTTCAACCAACAAGCGCTTTGCCTCTTCCATTGCACCTAAGGCATTCACCGGTTCAATTCGTTCGACGATGAGCTGGATGTTGCCTCGTTTGACATAGACATCGACGTTGGCAGTGACCACAACTTCTGTGCCTTCCTTAATTGAAGGATGAATTGCACAGCGCCCCTTCCAAATGACGGCACTCATCTGCCCATCGTTGTCTCTGAGCGTGAAGTAGGTGTGGCCTGATGCATAGGATTTCCACTGCGAAACTTCACCTTTAATGGCTTGTCGTTGGAACAACGGTTCGCTGGTGAGGGCGCGCTTCACCAAGGTCACAAATTGACCAACTGGGAGCGGGCCAGTCGTCACCTCGCCCCGCCCCGTCATAGCCGTTGATGGGCGTCTACGGTTCTTGAACCATCTGCGTTTATTGCGTGAAGGTTTTCAACAAACCACACTCCACTTTCATCACAAGATGGTTTCAGTCCTCTTCGGACTGTGAAGGTGACTTTTCCCTCGAAGCTTTTCGTTGATGAAGAGCGTATCGTTGTCGGAGTTCGACTTCCTCTAACTTCCGCTTGACCTTTCGTCGAAGAAATTCAAACACAATGTAAACGGCAACAACATCCACGGCAAGGATGAGCCATTCGACATAGGTCCATTCCTCGAACATAACGCTCCCTCGTCATAGCGGTGGTCGGATGTCAACATCAACGTCGCCGTTTGGCAGGCCAATACAGCCGAGGCGTGCGCCTTCTTCCGCCATGAAATCATCAAGGCCTGGTGGCAATGGGTCGGGCAGGGGAATGTCGCCCAAAAGCAACGTCACCATGCATGCTCCACATGTGCCAGAGGTACAGTTCGTTGGAATCTCAACACCTGCTTCAATCGCATGTTCGACAAGGGTTTTTCCTGCCACAAAGGGTGTTTGTCCGAGTAGATGGGGTCCTTGTAAGAAACGAATCACAGGTTTTGTTTCATCGCTGCTTGGATCGAGATCTAAGGTTGCTGCAACCGCATTTGCGGACATCACAAACACCTCATCGCATGTCCTTGTGGCGCGTCCAACGACCGGTTTGCTTGTTGAAGAACAAACCTGCCTTCTTCATCCACTTGTTGAACTTCGTTGCTCCAGCACCAGTTCGGAGGATGAAGTCTTCTCGGTCTTCTTGTGCCTGAATGTATTCCTTTGCAGCCAGCGTTTGGTCAATCCAATCGTTGATGTCCATGAGGCCACCAGTCAAACCACCTTCTTCGACAACCTTGGTCATCTCGTCAGCGGTTGCACCGGTTTGTTCCAAATCCTTCCGAATCAGTTCGTTCACGCTGCTGAAGTCCATTGATGCAGGCTTAGGAGGGACTGGGTTCCGTGGCGGTTTGTCTTCATCGATGACGATGCGCGTTCCGTTTGCCATTCGTTCTTCGACGAGATCAGCAAGTCCAGAGGTGAAACTTGTCTCACATTCCCAGCACATGAAAGCCCAATCATCAGGGCGGTCTTGGTCCCTTGATTGACGAGGGTCCATCTCGTCACCACAGTGAGGGCAGGCGTGGAAGATGAGCGCTGGCACGTGGTTGCGACGGAAGTCCACGATGTCTTGCGGGGTACCCTCCAATTCGAGCATCTCGTGATCACGAGCGGCTTCAAGTCCACGTGTTTCGAGCTGGTCACGAATCTTGACCTTCTGGTCGTCCTTGCCTTCATCGTGAAGGTTGTTTTCGAGTTTCACAATCAGTTCCACTGTCTTGCCCAAGCGGTTCATCACCAACTTTTGAGCACGAAAGGCTTCGACCTTTGCAATCTTGAGCCGTTCTTTTTGCTCAGCGAGTTCGGTGAGAACGTCCTTTTGCTTGCGTTGGAATTTAATCTCTTCAATCTTGGATTCTTGCTTTTTCTCGGGTGCGAGAACCTTCGACAAATAGCGTTCTTTTCCGTGACTTTGAGGTCCGGCGGCGATGATTGAAATCACACCATCAGCAATATCTGCTTTGAGTCCGTAATTCTCGATCAGCATGTCCTTGTCGATTTTCTTCAAATCGCCAATCTTCAGGCCAGAATCGGCCAACTGCTGGGCGGTAGTATCGTCAATTCCTCGACGTAGTAAAGCGAGATAAGTGTCCTTCTTTGCCATAGCATCCCCTCCGACAAGTCCATGCGAGGAGGCACCACTAAGAAAAGGCTCTCCCGCATCAGCGTCTTAGAAATACAGATTTCGACGGTATTTGAACTCAAGATTCCATCGAGGATTCTGTGAAGGAAACAGCCAAAGAAATCCAATCGTCCAGTTCAAGTTCCTCGGGTCGAGATTCCATGCGTTCATCTTCTGAATGAGCGGCATAGGCTCCTTTCCAGCGGGCGCTGTGCCAGCCCGACACGCGGTTGATGCGTCGAGGGGAGCGTTTGAGGGTGGTACGCAGCTTCTTCCGGCGTTCTCCGAAGCATTGGTGGATCATTTGTCGGACAAGACGAACATCGCACGGCCAGTCTTCATGATGGGCTTCGAGGGTCACATAGCGAGAGTTGACTTTTGGATTTGGACTGAAATTATGAGGGCCTACTTTGTCTTCAATTTCACAGTCCCAGTCAAGGGCGGCGGTCATTCCGAGGGACCCAACATCGCTTTCGTACTCCATGACCAGCCGCTCAGCAAATTCTTCTTGGACCAACAAAACAACTGATTCAAGTGCACTCGTGCGGGGGTTTCGCAAGTATCGAGTGAGGTGCTCAATCAATGGTGAAGAGATTTGGTAAGGAATGTTGGCGACCATTTTGTCGACATCATTGGGCCATTGTACCACCAGTGCATCGCCTTCGATGAGCACGAGTTGTTCGGTTTTGATTTCAGGGGCGAAAGCTCCACGAAGGTGTTCGGCTGCCACAGGATCGATTTCGATGGCCGTCACTCGACACCCCACTTCGAGGAGCGCTTCGGTCAGCACGCCGGGGCCGGGTCCAACTTCGAGCACGTGGTCGCTTTCCGTGACTTCACCAAGGTCAACAGCGCGTTGAATCAAATCATCGTTGACGAGAAAATGCTGCCCGAGGGATTTGTCAAAAGGCAATTTAGCTCTGAGGCTATCGACCAACCAACGGGCGCCTCTCATGCCTTCACCGGAAGGAGCAGGTCAATCAAACGTGGTTGGATATTTCGGTCTTCTAGTTCAGTGTGGAAGCGTTTTGCGAGCAGATCCGCTGCGTCAATGTTGCACGCTTCATTGAGGGCAGCAAGTGATTCAAAGCCACTCGAGCCTCGAGCCTCGACCATTTGCATGGCCTTCTTGTTGCCAACACCCGGAAGAAGTTCAAACGAATGTTGCTTGAGGGACATGTTGCCTGCTCGGTTGAAGAACATGTCAATGAAATGCTTCTGGTTTTCTTCGATGAAAATCTGAACGACGAGCGGTAGGTCAGCCTTGATGTGGTTGGCAACCCGGCCGAGGTTGGTCATGCCGAGCACTCGTTCCACGTTGACCCGCTTTGCAGCATCCGTGCCAATGTAAACACGGGATGTGGTCAACAGGGGGTCGATGCCTGCTTTTGGCTCCAAGCGGCATAGCAACATCTTGCCTTCACTAACGGCGACGATGACGTTGTCGATGACATCGTGGTCGATGACACGCGCCCATGTCTCTTCCATGAGCGGAGATTTTTGTTGCGGACGGTTGCTGCGTTGTCCGCCTTGTCGGTTTCCACCTTGTCGATTGCTTTGCCTTCGTTGCCCACCTTGTCGATTTCCACCTTGTCGGTTGCTGTTTTGGCGTTGTCGAGGTGCTTCAGCCTTCTTTGGCTGAGGCCGAGGAACGGTTGGGCGACCTTCAGCAGGCCTGGAGGGTCGATGACTCGAACCAGCGTTGCTGTCGCTTTTGCTGCCGCGTGTTGGCACCTTGATGTTACGGTCACGACGGGATCCAGACATAACGAGTCACCACAAAGGGGAAGGTTTCACTCGACGCCAACGTGCTGTCGAACGATGTCAAGAATTTCTTGAATTTCGCTGTCTTCAATTCCAAGACGGCGGGAGGCGAGAACAGCCTTCACATCATCAGGGTACATTGGCATCAACTCAGCGAGCTTTGCTGCGAGTTGGGGGTGCGGTGCGAGTTTGTCGGTTGCGGTCAAAGCATCACGGAGTGATTCAAAGACTTCTGGGAGTGTTTTGTAGCCGTTGCGGTGGTCGCTTGCGGCCCATTCTGCGTGCTGGAGTGCTGCCTTCTGCTCGTAAGTCAAGTTGTTGCGACGCTCTTGGGCGTTCAACAGCATCTCTCGAACAGTAGCAAAGTCAACGAATCGCTCTTCATCAGTCATGTGAATTCCTCACTGGAGTGGTCGCAAGTGCTCTGGTCGAGCAATCACTGTTTTTGGCATGTTTCCGTCCTTGACAGAAACAACCCATGCAACACCTTGGCGCTTCTGGATGAATCCAGTTCGGCCTTGGAATCGGCGGTGGGGCATACCCATTTGTTGTCCTCCATCGAGAACGATAGCGACTCGGTCGCCTTCTTGATATTCATGCATTACGCGGCTGATGTTCACTCGGCTGCGTTCGTTCTTGCGGCGTCGTAGAACGCTTCGTGTTCCGACTCGCAGGCCCTTGGATCGCTTCATGTTTTTCGCCTCCTATTCGCTCAGATGTGATGATGGGCAACTTCCGAGCAATTTTGCGACCTGCCTTCCCCATATAAGCACCGCGACGGATGCATGAGGTGAGTTGGTCGCGAAAATCACCTAAATTCCACCTTTTTTTCTTATCAGATTGACTCAATCAGCGTGAATATCGCCCACATCGAGCCACAACACATCGCACTTGGCCTTGATGAGCGAGGACAGACTTGGTTGCGTCCGGCCGCCATCGCCGTGAACAGTTTCTTTGACGTAGGTTCCCGATTCACATCGCAAGGTGAATTCGACTTCCATGACACCGTCTTCCATCGTCTCGATGAGTGGTTTCGAGGTTTCGAAGACGGTACGCTTGCGGATAAGATCGGCTCGTCGGTGCGCAACGCGTTCTGGTGTGCGCTGGAACAGTTTGACACCAGCGAGTTTCTCGATGGTTTCTTTGATGAATTCACCCTTCGGCAAATCGAACAAGACAGGGACGGGTGGTCCTGCGTTCATGATTCGCTCGATGAGGTCGCTCTTTGTACCCGATTTTGCCAAACCAAGTGCTTCAGCCTTCTCAACTAATTCGGCCTTTTTGAGCGCCTTCAACTCGTCTTCCGACGGTCCTTCAACGACTTCAATCACTGCAGGCAATGGCTTCTTGTGGTCGTTTTTGCGGTCGCCCCTTCGATTGCGTCGCTTTGGATTCTTCTTGCCCTTACCACCTCGTTCTTGAACGTCAACATGGGTCAAATCGACCGGTGCGGTGAGCACTGCGTGTTCAGCCTCGCTGAGCGGCATGACTCTGAAACGGATGGTGTATGATTTCTCGGCAGGTGTGTCCTTGACACGCACAACTTCGCTTCTGTTCGATGCACGAAGTCCTGTGATGTTGATGCTGCCTTCTGCAGCCTCGTTGATCATTTGCATAGCTGCCTCGACATCGACCGTGCGCACCTTTGGCTCCTTCATTTCAATGACAAAAGGCCGGCCTTGGCCCATGCAACGAACGTCGATGTCCTCTCGGCCCATGCCGTGGAAGGCGTGTTCTTTTGCCTCAAACAAGCCGAGCAATGGATTGCCAATAAGGTCCTGAACGCTTTTCTTGTACTGTAAACCAGTGCCTTCACACTTCTCGCAACCCCGTCCTTTGCAGGCACGGCAAGGCCAGCGAGTTTGTGGGATTCCACGCTCCAGTTTCTGGTACCTCCCATAGAGGTAGTGAGCGCGAATGTCGAGCTCCACCGTCAGGGTAAGGACATCGATCAGGGCCAAAATTTGCGGTTTGTCGTTGACAAGTTTCTTTCCTTCCATTCGACCATTGAGGTTCCGTGCGATTTCGGTCACAAGACCTGATTTCAACGCATCTGAACCGCCGGCTCCAAGTCGCTTGCGCAACTCTTCTTCAGCAGTAATTTGGTCCTTGGGAATGCGCGCTCCGAGTTGAAGGCGGGTGGCTTCGTAAGGTTGGATTGCATCATGGATAATGTCGGCAAGGAGGTTTGCTTCCTCATACAAATTTTCACAGAAAGGGCACAGGGGGATTTCAGTTCGAGCGTTCTCGAGGTGGGAGTCTCTTTGAACCACGCTTGCTCGGATTTCTGCACCGGATTCGGTGATGGTTTGTTCATACCGTTTCTTTCCGCCAAGGCGGCCCAAACAAGGGTCGCACGTTCCAGTTCGAACAAGGTGCTTGTGGCCTGCTGGAGAAGGGGCTCGTGGAATTTCTTCCATGTGAGTTCCCAATTGGTTTGGTGACGAGTTGAGATCAAAGTCTGGTTCCTCATCCACCTTTTCGACGGTGTCAGCAGGCTGGTCGTCCCAGAGCGAATAGTCGGTTTCTCCAAAGCCAGCATTGGCATAGTTCATCCAATCTTCTTCGTCTTCGTCTTTTTTCTCTGGCGTGTTGTCCGTCATCAAAATCACCGCGTTCTCGGGGCCAACCCCTAAGACAGCGTTTCTTGCGGACGCCCAACCATTGATGAACGCACCGGTCGCAACGCGCTCATCGACGACATTGGCTCGGCTTCAAAATCCACTGTTAATCGCTGAGAAGAACAACCATACCAAGATGGCAGCCAACACGAATGCGCCAACGCCGGCAATGTAGGAGAGAATCGAACTCCCGCTTTTTCCAGAACGTTGCTCCCACCGACCGTATTGGAACGAATACAAACCAAGCACGGTCAGTGATATGGCATTGCCGTTGCAAAGAACACAGCACGCTGCATCGAAATCACCGCTCCCGCCATCTAAAAAAGGTAGAACAAATGGGGAAATCAATGAAAACATCATACCGAGGCCGGCCAAAATAGGGATTGCAGCTGGTGGTTTTCCATCTAAGGGGAGCATCATTGGTTGGCCGGCTTGCGCAGGGGATTGGGCTGTCATGGGAGCGAATTGTTGTGCGCTCTGCACTTGGCCACTGAACATGTTCACTGGTTGCTGCTGTTCAGGTTGAATGGCTCCTTGGAGTTGAATTCCCTCAGGCGGTTGCCATTCTTCCATGCTTCGGCGTCGGGTTTCATCGGTTTCAATTCTTCCCCGGTGGCAATTGTAAGGCTTTACTTCTCTTTACGAATGTACATTGTTACAGCCTTTTGCCCGGTCTCAAAAACACCAATCTCGTCAAATCCATGCCGAGCGTGGAAGCGTACTGAACCAGGGTTTGGTGGTCGAAGGCTCACCTCAGCGGTCACTGGGCAATCAAGACGATGTGCGTGGGCAATGACGCTATGGTAAAGCAACGAACCGATGCCCCCATTTCTTGCCTCATCGGCCACAGCAACCCGGTCGACATAGAGGAATTGTTCGAGGCGTTGATTGAACCACGCATAATTGAGGCTCCCGTAACGAGTGCCGGGCAAAAGACAGAGGACAAAACCGGCAAGGCCACGTTCGTTGTCAAGGCCGAGGGCCAATTCGCTTAATTCTAGAAGATCAGCCATTTCTTGGTGTGAGACCTTCCCCGTTCCCGGAAGTCCTTGCTCATTGATCTCGACCATTCGAGGAATGTCATTGAGTGTTAAAGCGCGGCATGCGTCCATCAAGCCTCCCCCAATGGAGGGGCGGGGTCAGGGTCAAGCGAGGCAATCAAGCCGAGGGCAGCAGTGGTCAGCACAAGGCTTGCGATGAGGGACAAAGCAATCATTGCTGCGGAGAAAAGTCCGAAGTTACTGAACAATCCCATAGGGGAGAGTGCAATCATGGAGAAACCGGCAATGTCCGAAGCGGCACTGCCGACGAGTGCAAGGCCACATGCGCCGCCAACACCGATCAATGCTTGACGGTGGGTTTCTCCGTTTTCACGACCTTCTCTATACCGTTCGGTAACGTGAATACAATAGTCGATGCCAACACCAAGTGAGATGGTAGCGATGGTCACTGTGACAATGTTGAGCGATGATCCAGCGACATACATGAGGCCGTACAACCACACAACAACAAGCAAAATTGGCACCAATGTGACGCTTGCTTGCTTGAACGAGCGGAATCCAACCGAAAGGGTACCAAAGACAAACAGTGAGCCGAGAATCAACGATGATTGCATTTCTTCTTGCATGGTCGTTGATGCAACAAATCGGGTGACAGGGCGTCCAGTCGGCATCACCCATGTGAGCGGTTTATCCTCGCTTTCAGGGCCAGCTTCCAGTTGGGTGCCCGTTGACAAATTGGTGAAGGAGGAGAGGTCTCTCCAGACTTCTTCCAACCCGCCAGCCATTCCAGGGAAATCTTCGGGTGATGTCATGCCAAAGCGAATCAGCATGTGGTCGTACGTTGCTTCTTCGCCGTTGACATCAAGCCATGGTTTGGTCGGGTCAAGCGCCGTGTCTGGAGCAATGTAGAGGCTGACAATGCTTGGCGGAATATCAGGAATTGGACCGACGCCAGGGACCCCGTTGAGGGATAGGAATCCGTAAAAGAAGGCGAGGCAATTTCGGTTTGTTAAATCCATGAGGAGGCCACCGCTGTCTTCTGTGCAATTCATGCCGTGACCCGTTTCGTTGACAACCCAACCTGCCTCGACGAATGGGTCCGGATTGAGCAACAATGAACCCTGAGCGGCGAAGACCATTTCGTCGAGTGCCAGAATATCAATCGTACCATCGGGCTGGCGCGTGATCTTGTCGGGTACGCCCTCGGGAAGTACATCCATGTCTTGCCTGAAGATATCGATCGCAGCGAAGACGTCGGGGTCGAGCACATCGCCTACGATGAGTAAATTCGCAGGTTCACCTTCATCAGCAAACCGCTTTGAGATTTCATCCACGCCAATGGCGAAGTCTGAAGACTCGTCGAGGAAGTCTTCCACAGCAAAATCCCCCTCGAGTTGGGCCATGCCGTAGGCCGCTGGAAGGGTGATGAGCACGGCAACAACCGTGATGATGAGGGAGTTTCGCCATGTGCCAGAGGAGGTTGAGATCCGCTTAAGGAAATCTTCTGAGATGAGATGCGTTGCTCCAGTCTTAGGTTCAGTGGAGCGGTTTCGTAAGGCCAACCACTCGTCGACAGAGAGCCGAATGAGCGGCACCCAAAGTCCTGTGACGATGAAGGCAGAGAGAATGCCGAACCCCGCTTCAATACCAAAAGACCGAAGTGCGGCGATGTCACTGAAGAGGTTCGCAGCAAACGCAGATATCGTGGTGACCGAAGTCAGCATGATGGCCCTTCCGACGCGGGAGAGGGTGATTTCGGCGGATTCTTTTGGCGTTTTTTTCTGGGAACGTTCTTCTTTGTACCTGTGAAGGGCGTGCAGCGAGTCGTCGATTCCTAAGGCTAAGACCAAGATTGGAAGCAAGTTAGAAAATTGCGATCTCGCAATCAAACTGAATCCAAACATCGAGGTGAGGCTGGAAAAGTGACCAATCATGCCTTGCATCCAAAGAAGCGCACAGCCGAGTGCAAACATAACAATGATGACATCGGAAAGCCGGCGCAGACTCACGTATAGCAACACAACAATTGCAATGCCCATGAGCAAAATGAGCCCGGCACTGGCTTGCAATTCACGGTTGACTTCAACGTTCACTCCTTGGCCAACGAGGAGTGTGATGGTGGTGCGGTCATGAGTTCGCAACTGGCCTTCAAGGTCCATGTACGACCATTCTGTTGAACACCCACCGGTTTCTTTGAGCAGTTCAAGGCACAAGGCCTCGTTGTATTGAGGGGGGTGGAGAACAAGGGAGTTGTCAGCGATTCGATACCCGCCGATGCGCGTGCCTTCATCGGAAAGGACAACGCTCTTCTCGGGGTGTGCATCCTTCCAAATGACTTCCCAGCCCATCGATTCCAGCGTGGCCCGATCGAATTGCACAAGCAGCCAAGTGGAAGAAGCAGACCAACGTCCTTTGCCAGTGAACCCGCCTTCCCACGAGCCGTCGGTGTTGAGCGAACCGCCAACAGGACCGTCTTGGAGCGCATTCATGTCTGCGACAAACCCTCGGTCGAGGGACAACCAGCGCAGGAAGTTGTTGTCAGACGCTTCTGCCATTCGAGCTGCAGCCAAATCAATGTGTGCCTGTGTCACGTTTGCATCGTCAAATTCCAAGCAATCTAACACACCACAGTCGTACCAATTCGTCGGGGGGTCGGTCACAATTCCTTGGGCTGTGAGGCCGGGTTGAGTGAGCACGGAGGTGTTGTTCATGAACCCGCGAAAGTGATCAGAGAGCGAAATTGCACCGGGTGCTTGTGAGCCTGTGACGTCGTTGACGAGTGGTTTCATCGCAGGTGCCAAGGGGTGATCTTGAATCATGTTGATTTTCCCATCGATTTCTTGCAGGATTGTCAGGTTCAGGATGCCACCAGTCGGGGCGTAGATGCCCTGCCACGGTTCGCCGGACTCCACCATTTCTGTGACGCTGGGGAGATTGGCATAATCAGGTGCGCCATCGGACATCAACGGGACAGGCTCCCAATCTTCAGCGGATGGGACATAAGTTGGGTCACGTGCTGAAACGAGGAAACCGAGGATGATTTCAGAGTTTGCAAATTCGTCATCGATGATGGCTTGAGCCGTCAGTTCGGGCGACTCCATTTCATACGATTCCATATCGATGGGTTGGAGCGCCGTCATGGCGCCCGGTATCATCAATAAGGAGAGGAAGAAAATGGCCACGTGTACCTTTTTCCTGTGTGGAATGAGCCACTTGGAAAATGAAGCAAAGGACCTATCCATAAGCGCTGGTCCGGCTTTTGCCTTTTCAAGTGATGTTTAGAAAATCCCGCGTCTGAAGGTCGGCGGTGGCTTCAAACACCGTCAACTTGTGGCAGAATCATGGCAATTTTGTTTATTCTCAATCAGCAACCCTACGACGGCACCGATGTGACTTGGAACGCCCTTCGATTGGCAAAGCGATTGTATGAGGACGGCGAGGAAGTTCGAATTTTTTTGATGAATGACAGCGTTGATTTGGCAAGGGACGGCATTGTTCCGCCAGAAGGCACAGACGACATGGTTGCGATGCTCAAGGGTTTGATTGCAGTTGATGTGCCTGTCAAAGTGTGCGGCACATGTCAAAACAGGTGTGGCGTGCTGAAGGGCCAACCGTACTACGAAGGCGCTGAATTTTCCACAATGGGTGAGTGCGCAGCATGGGTCGCATCGTCTGACAAAGTCCTCACATTCTGAGTTCGTAGAGGTGAAATTATTGAAGGAAATCAATCTTCACGGCCACACATTGTATGCTGCAAAAACAGCTGCAGTGGAACACATTGGCAATGCTTACAACACGGATGAAGAAGGTATCTTGTTCATTCATGGCCACAATGGTGGAACTGCGATTCGTGATTACCTCCGGTCACCAGCCCTCATTGCCGATTTGGATAAGGATGGCTTGAACGTGATCAAGCGTCTGGACACATCCAAACCGGGTAGCACTGTGATTTGCTTCACTTGATTCCAAATTCAGCGGCCAAAGCATCGGCCAGATAGCGGTATTCATCGACGTGGTTGTAGACTTGAGCAGAGATTCTGAAGTAACGCCCTTTGGGTGATTCCCACGACCAAACGGGAACTTGGATACCGTACTTTTCTTGAAGCACCTTGTGCAGTGGGTCTGGTTCGTGCACCGGAAGAACAGTTTCTCCACCAGTTGGAATCATCATCGTGGCAATGCAAGCAATCATCTCATCGGGGCAAGGCGGCTCGAACCCAAGCCGCTCGCAAAGGATGCCTCGCCCCTCAATGGCAAGGTTGTGATTGTGTTCCATGATGGCTGGCCAGCCGCCTTCCACAAGCGTTGCCATCCACTCAATGGTGGCCGGAATTGAACACCATGCTGAAATGTCCCGCGTACCGGTCCAGTCGAATTCATGCCGGAATCGGGTTGTATCGCCAAGCGGAAATGACATTCCGTGACTGATGGTCAAAGGATGGATGTCCAGTTGGCGATCGCTTCGAACATGCAGGAACGCTGAACCCTTTGGAGCGCACAACCATTTGTGACAGTTGCTCGTCGTGTAGGAGGCCCCTAAGACGTCGAGGTTGAGGGGCACCATGCCGATTCCATGTGCAGCATCTAACAATACGGCGACGCCCATGCCCTCGAGTGCCGGCACGAGTTCCTCGAACGGCATTCGCAAACCAGTCGGGCTTGTAACCGTGTCAATCATCGCCAAAACCGTTCGCTCAGTCACGCCCGACATGATGGCGTCAAGAGCGATCTGTGGTCCCTCGATTGGGAATGGAATGTTCACGGTTACGACGCGAACGCCCCACCGATTGGCGACGAAATCAATCGCATTCCTGCACGCTTGATAGGCGTGGTCAGGGACAAGAATTTCGTCACCAGCGTTGAATTCAAGCGAGCGAAGCACCGTGTTGACACCCGTGGTCGCATTTTCGACGAGCGCCAGGTCATCAGCCTTGCAAGAAAGCATCGAAGCGAGCGCCTCTCGTGCCTTTGCCATGAACCCCATTGCCAGGTCTTCATAGAACCGCACGGGCTCCTCCTCGAGCAACGCTTGCCACCGTCGCTGTTCCTCTTGAATAGCGAGCGGGGTTGCTCCAAACGAGCCATGATTGAGAAAGACAAGGTGCTCATCGAGCGTCCAATGGTCCGCTAAAGGGTTGCGACTTGGGAGTGCCATGTCCGAACGGTGCGTGCGGCACTCCTTGAATGTTTGAACGCATTATCGATCGAGGTCGAGTTTTTCACCACAGTGTTTGCAATACTTCGCATTATAATCGTGACCTTCCTTTGAGCAAGAAAGGCATGCTTGGGTACTGATATCGCCCATTTTGATGAGTTCATTGGAAATAATTCCAGTTGGAACAATGATGAGGCTATACCCCATAATCATGATGAAGATTGCAAGTGCCTTTCCAAACGGTGTCAGGGGAACAGTGTCGCCATATCCAGTGCTTGTGAGGGTGGTGATGGCCCAATAGACGCTTTGTGGGATTGATGTAAATCCGTTTTCAGGCCCCTCGACAAGGTACATGCCTGCCCCGGTAATAAAACTCAGAACGGTGATGGTTGAAAGAAACACAACAATTCTCGATTTCGATTGAATCATTGCCTCGCTTAGAACGCTTGCCTCGCCGAGGTAACGGCTCAACTTGAACACCCTGAAAATTCTCAGCAACCGCAACGCTCGAATCACCAACAGGCTTTGAGCGCCCGGAATGATCAAGCTAAGGTAACTGGGTAAAATGGCCAACAAATCGACCACGCCGTAAAACGATCGAGCGTACTCAATCGAGTTTCGAGTCGAATACAACCGCAGGAAATACTCGATGGTGAACAGGACGGTGAAGGCCCATTCAATGAACACCAATTGTGTGTTGTAGACATTGTCGATCGAGTCGACGCTTTCCAGTGAGACGGCGGCGACCGAAGCTAAAATTGCAGCGAGTAAAGCGATGTCGAAATACTTGCCAGAACGTGTGTCGGCTTCGAAAATCACTTCATGAATTTTGAAGCGTAAATCCGGTTTTATTGACGATGCGTTCTGTTCAGCCATGATTCCTGCTCGATTCCCCTTCCCTTTATGCTTCATCGTAAAGAAAAGGTGGAACCGGTGAACTTTGCGATGTTTTCACAGGAGCGGCTTCAACCCCCCTCACTCGCCGATATGAGGTGGATTCCATCAAAAACCACCCGATTCCTTAAATCAAACGCCGGATTAAGGCCTAATATGAGCCTCGCACCGACTGATTACGACTTTGGAACGCCAGCAAACTATTCCTTCGCTATGGAAATAACATGCGCCAACGATGAAGCACGAGCCATGTTCGTTGAAGCGTTCGGCCACATGTTGAACTACAATCACGAACAAGCCATCGCCTGTTTCAGCAAGGTAGCCGAACTCGACGAAACCTGCGCCATGGCCTGGTGGGGCATCGCTTACTGTGTGTCTTCAAATTACAATTGGGCACCAGGACTTGGCTCCGGTCACGATTCGATTCAAAAAGCAGTTACACTGAAAGATGGCTGCACAGAACTCGAACAGGATTTGATTGATGCTCTTGCAACTCGCCACTCCGCAGAAGCTCGGGATGCAGCAGATCCAACCGTTCTCAACATGGGGAACTCCCCGGAACTCAACGTGGCGTTCGCAGAAGCAATGGCGCCTTTGTACGAGAAGTACAGCGGTAACTTAGACGTCACCGCCATCTACGTTGAGGCACTGATGAACCTCAAGGCTTGGCAACTCTGGGACAAGAACACCGCAACTGGTGAAATTACACCTGCTGATGACAACACCCTTCTGCTGGTTCAAATCCTTGAAGATGCGTTCGAAAGCAGCGAAGAAGCCAAGGTCAACCCTGCTCTTTGCCACCTTTACTGCCACGCTTTGGAACTGTCACCTTTCCCAGAAAAGGCACTTCCGGCAGCCGATGTTCTTCGGAACCTCATGCCTGGCCTCGGCCACCTTGTCCACATGCCATCGCACATCGATGCGTGGGTCGGACAATGGAAGGAAGCCGTGGAATGCAACATTGCAGCCGTCGAAGCAGACGACCGCTACGTCGAACTCACTGGTAACGAATCTCAATTCTACAAGTTCTACCGAATGCACAACCACCACTTCATCGTCTGGTGTGCTATGTTTGAAGGGCAATACGAAACGGCGCTCAAGTACGCTCGCAAAGCAGTTGACACACTCCCAGCAGGCGATGCAAACTCCGGGGTTCAGTTCATGCTTGCAGGTGTCATCCCAATGGGTGCAATTTTCCTCGAATCATACGTCACCATGCCATGGCACGTGATGATCCGGTTCGGAAAGTGGGACGAGATTTTGGCCGAGCCGATGTACGATGACAAAGAAGTCTTCCCAGCAACAATCGCAACTCAGCATTACGCTCGTGGTGTCGCTTTTGCCTCCAAGGGCATGGTACCTGAAGCAGAGGCTGAACAGGTGCTGTTCAATGAAGCACTCAAGAACCCAGCGCTTGCTGGCCGTGTGCTCCACAACAACCTGATGTACCAAGATCCAAGCGAGGGCCCATGCATTCTTTTGGTCAACGAAGCAGTTCTTTCTGGCGAAATTGAATACCGACGGCAATACCTTGCTAAGGAACGAGGCGAAGCATCCGACTTCACCGAAGCCTTCGATCACATTCGCCGTGGTGTCGACCTCTCGCTCAACCTTGCCTACAACGAACCTTGGGGCCAAATGCAACCTGTCCGCCACATCCTCGGTGCACTGCTCTTCGAGCAAGGACACGTCGAAGAAGCGGAAGCCGTATACCGTGAAGACATCAAACTCTGGAAGGACAACATGTGGGGCCTCTTGGGGCTCAAACTATGCCTCGAATCTCGCGGCGACGCGCCTGAAGAACTCGCTGAAGTCACAGCACTGTTCGAAGAGCGTTCGTCCCGAGCAGACATGGTGCCAAGCGTGACTTGCTTCTGCGCTCAAGTTGATGATGAGCCAAGTTGCTGCGATTGAACGCACCATCGTGTGTTGCCTTGAGGGGGAACGTCGCTCAAGGCGTCCAACCCCCGAGAAGGATTTATTCGGGCGTGCTCGGTGTTCTCAATGATGGAAGACAAGCGGAGTTTCTTTTCAACGTGGTTTGGATTTAGCGGCTGGAACGCTATGTCTGCCCAGACTCGAATTGCCACTCAGATCATGTATCGTGTGTTCTTTTTGTTGGGCCTGGCAGCGATCATCGTTGGTTATGGGACAGTCACTGGAAGCGATCCGGGTGGCGTGGTTACATTGGCAATGATCGCCGTTTGGTACCTGTTGTTTCAATTCATTCTCAACTTTATTTTCGTTGAAGGCTCTCGTTGACCAGTCCTTTGTTCACTGGCGTGAAC
>OCRI01000006.1_pt1 | contig 75999 bp, 54 predicted proteins | sample 1534641 | NCBI WGS metagenome assembly OCRI01 (sample SAMEA3275473, study PRJEB22092) | marine metagenome | reverse complement strand
ACCAAAACCAACTAAGTATAAAAACATCAGCATCAGCCCTTTGTAACTCAATCCAAGAAGCGACCCTTCTGGAATCACCAAAGCAATGAGAATGGCATAGACTGGCAATCGGGCGGAACAGGTCGTAAAGGGGGTCACCAAGATTGTAATCAGGCGTTCTTTCCAGTTTTCAATATTTCGGGTAGCCTTCGAGGGAGGGGGGTTGCTTTGAATGGCGACTCATGATGATGTCAGCGGCGACTTCACACATCAATGCTCGCACATCGTGGGGGCTTATTCTTCGCTTTCTTGAGACCTAATGCCTTCGTCAAAGGAGACTTCAGGCAAGAAGGAAAGGATGGTGCCAAGAATACCCGCAACGAGGACATATTCCCATGCAGCGCCGGTGTTAATCGCTGGGTCGAGGGCTTTTGTGCAGAATTCAAGCATGTTGGAGGCAGAGGCGTTGTAGGCATCCCAATCGAAGTCATCACCCCATACTTCCACTTGTGTGGTGATCATCTTGAACAGGCCAATTGCGGCACTGAGAGCCGCTCCTAACCGCATCCAGAGGATTCGCCTAAACGATGGAGAGGACCACCATATTTTGGCGGAAACAAAAGTGACGAGCAGGCACCAATAGACGCCGTTGTAGAAGATGTCGAGAGCATAATGCCCGTGCATGGGGCCGTCTGTGTCCCATGGAACGCTTCCAATTCGAATGCAAGAAAACGCCCCGATTAGCCCAGGAAAAACGGCCAAGTGGTTGATGCCTTGCCACAGTTTGGAGTGTCCTTTTTCGGTGAGGCGTGTCATGTTCATGGAATGCAATTCCATCACAATCCAAAACACCAGAAATCCACTTGCGAAGGTTCCCACGGTGAAAATCGTATCACCCGGCTCATACAAATCAAAATCCGAAATGTAAGGAAGCCAAGCCCTACAGCCGTTCATGATCCACGTAGCGTAGCCTAAGACCAACCACGCACTTGTCACGATGACCATGGCAAGGACGGCAAGACGGCGTCTTGGCATGTGGTCCATGAGGGCAAACCAAACCCGGTGTCTTTTGAGGCCATCGACCGTTCAACTTCCGCACAGGCCTTCTTGAAGGAGAACCCGCAGCATGTGCCATGCGAATCGGCCTTGTGGTCAATCCAGACGCCGGCCTCGGTGGACGCCTTGGCTTCAAAGGCAGCGATGGACGGGCGGCCGAAGCACGGGCAGCTGGGGCGGAAGACCGCGCTGGACCACGAATGGCACAAGCACTTGATGCACTGCAAACTCTCCTCCAAGGTTCACTCAACAGAACCGATGCGCATGTAACCCTCGTTGGCTGGGAGGGACGGATGGGTGGTTCTTGGGTGAACAGTGGAAGCTCGCATCTCGTGTTCGAACCCATTGGCACTACCCCAGAGACGACAAGCGATGAAGAGACATTGTCGCTCGTGAGAAACCTCGTTGATGCGAAGGTGGAGGCCATCGTTTACGCAGGTGGCGACGGAACAACTCGAGATATTGTCAAAGCCTTAGAAGAAATTGGTGCCGAGGCTCAAGAAATTCCACTTGTGGGTGTGCCAGGCGGCGTGAAGATGCACTCAGGATGCTTTGCGACCACGCCAAAAGCAGCAGCTGAAGTCGTCCTAGCATTCATTCTCGGTGACCTTCGCTGTGCCATCACAGAAGTGATGGACCTCGATGAAGACGTCTATCAGCAAGGCGTATGGAAGGTGAGAATGTATGGAGAGGCATGGACACCATCGAGCCCTCGATTCATGCAAGGCGCCAAGGAACAAGTCGAGCGATCGAGTGAAGTCGACACCATCGAAGGCCTAGCAAATCACGTTCAAACATTGCTCGTTGACCAACCAGATTTGATGGTGGTATGGGGCAGTGGTGGCACATTGCGTCGCATTGGGCAACATGTCGATATCGAACTCACCCTCTTGGGCATTGATGTCCAAGGGCCCGAAGAGAACGGGGCACGAGCGCTTCATGGAGACCTCAATGAACAACAGCTCATCGAAGTCTTATCCAAGCACGTCAATGAAGACGGGACGCCACGCCCACGCCTTCTTCTTCTCTCACCGATGGGTGGCCAGGGGTTCTTGATTGGGAGAGGAAACCTCCAATTGTCACCGAATGTGTTGCGAATCATCGGAAACGACAACATTCTCGGTGTTGCAACACCAGCCAAACTCATCGGGTTGAGTGCCGTTCGAATCGACACTGGCGACAGTGCACTGGATGAGGAATTTCAAGTCAAACGGTTCATCAAAATTTTACAAGGTTTCAGGACCACTCGATTGATTCGAATCGAAGAAGCTTAACCAGCATCATGCCAACACGATTAAAAAATTAACGAGGAAGGATTTGCCGTGAATCAATGGCTCTACCTCACCTTCGCTGTCTTTTCTGAGGTGGTCGCAACATCAGCACTCAAATCCACAGAAGGATTCACGAAACTGTGGCCATCGCTTTTGGTACTCGTTGGGTATTCTGCCTCATTCTATTTCCTCTCACTGACTCTTGAAAGCATTCCAATTGGCGTGGTGTACGCAATTTGGTCGGGCGTGGGAGTTGCAGCCATCACTTTTGTTTCGATCTTTTTCTTCGATCAAAAAATCGACAACGCAGGATTGGTTGGTATTGCCCTCATCGTCGCTGGCGTGATGGTGCTCCGATTGTTTAGCGAGAGCAGCGTCGATGGTTGACTCGTATTATTATTCGCAAAGCTGAGTTTCCAGAAACGCTCGAGCCCGTGCCAGCGCATCTTCCCGAGCGACAGGATCACCCTTCACATGCGCTCCTCGATTGCGCAAGATTCGTATGACCCAACGACGTTGCCAACGCTGATTCAAGGGCAAGCGTATGCCGAGGAACAATTCACCCGACATGTGGCCCTTCGTGTTGATTCGAACCGTTCTTTTCTTCAATCGAACGGCCTTTGGAAGCCACGTAAATTCTTTCTCACTGTCGAAGGAGTGATGTGCATCTTGATACGTGTGAAGAGTGACATTGGGTAACTGAGGCAAAAGGTCCTCAACCAAGTGAAGCGGGGTCCAGTCATCCGATTCTCCATGAAGAATCAACATCGGTGAAGTTGACCATCTTTGGATTTCTGGACGCAGGTGAGCTGCGGGGTAAAACGGAAGGTGGGCGTCAAAGGGAGTCCCAAGAACCTCGTTGACCGGCGACCATGCAGCATACAATGCCACAGTGCCCCCAAGGCTCCACCCTGTGATGCCAATCTTTCCAATTCGTGAATCCTGTTCCAACACGGAACGGGTTCGAAACGCATCAACCAACATCATCGCATGAGTGACAGTGAGTTGATCATCAACAGTCGAATCAACCGCTCTGGCAGCGAAGGAATTCACTTTGCACACCGCAAGCCCAGCCTCAAGCCAACCCTTGATGTGATCCTGGTGATGTTCACCCCAGCCCATGCTTCCGTGGAGTGCCATAACGCAACCAAAAGGCCCTTCGCCTTCCGGAAGCAAGAGTTCAGACTCAACCATGGTTTCGGCCGTGTGTTCGAAGCCTGTCAAGATGTGATGAATCTCAAACGGAGAACGTGATTTCACCCGCAGCACCTCAACCATGGTCTGCCCAAGGTGTGCCTCCCTTCAAAGGTGGTTCTCAAGAGGCACGGAACTTATGACCCCTGTGCGAACCGGCATCTCATGTTGACCCAAAGTATCGGACTTTTCGCCGCATTCCTTCTCGCGGCCAACGCGCTTTTCCAGCTCGCTCTTGCAGCAGGCGTTCGTTGGGGCGACGCAGCGTTTGGAGGCAAGGTCGCCAATGATGATGGTTCCCTTCCAACCCGTTATCGCGTGATGAGTCTTGTCTCAGCGGTGACCATGGGTTGCTGATTGTGGTCGTTCTAGCGGCGAGCGGCGGCATAAATGACGGCGCAATAGGTCCTGGGTTCGCAACGTGGGTTTGCAAAGGTGCTTCAGTGCTCTTTGCCCTCAACACTGTCGCAAACCTAGCATCAACCAGCAAGATTGAGCGTTGGGTGATGGGGTCAGCAACCGCTTTCCTCACAGTTTCATTCGGTTTGATTGGGTGGGTGTTCTAGGTGTTTGGCGCCGCAATTCATGCAGTGTTTGCCTTGTGAGGGCGTTAGTTCACCACATGTATTGCAGGTGATGTAAGCGTGGAGTTCGAGCACGGCCTTTTGTTTGATCATCACCCACGCCACCCAAGCATAGGCCACCGTTAGCAGCACGAACAGACCAACGACAGCACCAGTGCCGAGGGAGAGAAACTGAACACCCAAAGCAAATGCAAGGAACACACCTGCAGTGAATGCATAGACGGGCCATTCTAAACGCATGGTGAGCCCTCAGGCCGCATGTATTTGATTTGTATTCAGAAAGAAGTCAAGTTGCTGTACACAACGGTACGGTTGTACACGTATACTGCTATGGGGATTACAGACATGTGTGTAAGCAGAGTTAACAGGCCAGTTTAACAGACACCGTTAGGGGATTTACAACCGAAAAAGTCAGTAGTCAAAGAAAACAAAATAACAAGAATTAGAATAAACACAAGAGTTGCATTAAAAAATGCCCACATTACCTTATCACGGGATAATTCAGGATTAATTTCCTCATCCATTTCCCCCCATTCAAATTCCTCTTCGCAAAAGGGGCATTCGAACAATCCGAAAGACGCATCATCTAATTCAATGTCTTCAGCACAATGTGGGCATTCAATGAGAACCATGGACAAACCAACACTCGCCAATGGTTAAGATTTGAGACGGTTTGCCGGATGAATCCATGAAAAAATTCGATTCCAGCGTAGATTTGAGGTTAGGAGGTCAGCCCTGATCCTTCCGAAGCGTCAGTTTTGCCAGCCTGAGAATTTTGAAAGACACGCCCGGCAACGACCAATCCTGAAACGACAAGGGCGACAAGCATCAACTGTCCGATTAAGTCGTAGTCAGAGTTGACGAGCCCACCGCCTAACAGTATGAAATCCAATGAGAGAATGGCACCAATGGCCATCAGAGGGATGGAACCATTGTTGGTGAGTGTCACCTGAGTGGGGAGTGGCAATTGGCCGCTTATGTTTGAAGTCTTATTCATTGGATCGTAATAGTGAGCGAACAGCACCCCCAATCCTGCACCCAACATGTCGCTAACTAAATCACTGGCCGTGTTGACATACCCGCCTTGGTCAATCGTTTGGAACATTGTCTTGCCAAAGAATTCGTACACCTCATACGCCACCCCAATAGCGACGCTCAGGGAGAAGGCTGTGAAGGCCACGACTCGAGGTGAGAGTTGCCAACCGTTGTGTTCTGACATTCGTCTCCAACCAAGCGACCATGCGATGGCAATAGCTGTGCTGTTCATGCTGTGGACCAACTTGTCCCACCAAGGGTGGACGTGGTACATTCCATTCACGCCATCTGCGCACAGCCACTCACCGGGTTGCATTCCATCAAAACAGAATGGCCCAGGACCACTGTCTGCAGCGCCGAGTGACCCGCCAATGAAATGGAGCATTGTCGCAAAATAGCCAATCCAAAGAGGTAGAGCCGGGATGTGTGCTTTCCCTTTCCAGAGGATCATGAGAGCGAGAAGAGCCATAACAGCTCCTCCGAAATTGTATCCAGCCCAGAGGTTAAGCCCTCGACTGAGGTTCCAGAATGTGAGGATGATGCATGAGATGAACCAAGCCAACAAGGGACCTCTTTCAGGGACATGCATCTTCTCTTCCAACCTTTCACTCCCTATGCAAACTGCCGGTCAATGACTTCGCTTATCAGCATTAACCCGTTCCTTGGGCGACCATGCAGAGATTGGAGTGTTGAGATTGCTCTCGGAGACTGGCGGAACGAATCAGTTGCCACAGCCACAGCCACGTGTTTGGCACGATGCATCGACTTCTGCACTCGGTTCAGGGGCTTCCTTTGCAACAACGGCCTTCTTCCTTCGATTCCTGAGAACTGAAGGGACCCGAAGTTTGCGCTGATTCTGGTTCGTTCGGCGGTTCATGATTCGACCACAAAGAACCTCGATAATAACATTTTGAAGGTGGTGACTCACGAAACGGGGAAGATTCTTCCCGCTTGTTGCCCTCAAAGCTGTCCAGTCGATGCTTTAAGCAGGCCCAAGAAAGGTGGACTTGGACGGCCGGGTCGGCTCTTGAATTCGGGATGGTATTGCACGCCTACGTAATACGGGTGCCCCTCAAGTTCGAAGATTTCACAGCGTTGCCCTGTCTCGTCTTTGCCCACAAACACCAAGCCTTCAGACTCGATTCGTTCGATCAAATCCGGATTAACCTCGTATCGGTGACGGTGACGTTCATCGACCGCTTTCCCTTCACCATAGAGGGTTCGAATCTTGCATTCATCGACTTGCCAAAGCGTTGGTCGAGTCCCAAGCCGCATGGTGCCTCCAAGGTGCGTCTTGGAAATTTCAGGCATGAACACAACGGCTGCAGTAGGCGCATTTTCATTAAATTCTGTTGAATTTGCTCCTTCTAAATTGAGCACGTTTCGGCAGAACTCAATCGTCGCAACTTGAAGCCCAAGGCAAATGCCGAGGTAAGGAGTGTTGGTTGTTCGCGCATAGTTGGCAGCGGCAATCTTCCCTTCAACACCACGATCGCCAAAACCGCCGGGAACCAAAACACCATCGGCGTTCTTGAGCAAGTCCCAAGCTGTCGTTTTCTCTGCATCGTTGCTCCAGTCGGACTCAAGATGGCTCGCTTCAATCCAGTCGATAACCAATTTTCGGTCCACGGCCATTGCATCGTGCTGAAGGCTCTTGATGACAGAGAGATACGCATCAGAAAGGTCGGTGTACTTACCAACCATAGCGATGTGAACGGCCTCCGTGAGGGTATCAAGGTGGTGAGCCATTGTTTTCCAATCGCTGAGCAAATCGGTTGCGCTGTGATCAACGCCGAGGATTTCGCAAAGCCCTTGCTCCTGAAGCATCAATGGCACGTGGTAGATGTTCGGCACATCGTGTGTGGACATCACGGCTTGTGGAGACACATGGCAGAACGCTGCGAGTTTTTCACGCGTCTCAATTGACAGTGGTGCAGTGGAGCGGCAGACAAGAATGTCTGGCGTGATCCCAAGGCCCCGTAGCTCTTTGACTGTGTGCTGGGTTGGTTTGGTTTTCTGTTCGCCAACAGGACCCATGACGGGCACGAGCGAGACGTGAACGAAGGTCACATTTTCTCTTCCGACACGGAATTGGAATTGACGCAGGGCCTCGATGTACGGTGAAGATTCGATGTCACCGACTGTGCCACCAAGTTCAATGATGCAGGCATCTGGAATTTCTCCGCTGCCATCGGCTGGTTGGTGAGCGACGTCTTCAATCCACTCTTGGACAGCGTCCGTCACATGGGGGATTACTTGGACAGTTTTTCCGAGGTAATCGCCCCTTCGTTCTGCCTCGATGACCTTCGAGTAGATTTTGCCAGTGGTGAGGTTGTTATTTTTCCCGAGGTTAATGTCGAGGAATCGCTCATAATTGCCAAGGTCCAAATCGACCTCGCCACCATCGTCCAAAACGAAAACTTCTCCGTGTTCAAACGGGGACATTGTTCCAGCATCGCTGTTCAAATATGGATCAATCTTGATTGAAGTGACTCTCAGGCCTGCGCTTTTCAGTAAAACGCCGATGCTGCTTGCTGTTACTCCTTTGCCCAATCCGGACAGGACGCCTCCGCTAACAACAACGTACTTCATGCACATCAACGGGCTTTTAGGCCGTCGCGCCTCCCATATCAACATACCTCAACCTTCGAGTGATTATGTTCTTGCCATGATGAGCGAAGAATGAATAGGTAGGTTCGCTGAACACCGGGAAGAGGGAGCGCATGGAGACCATTCCGAACACCATGATGGCTTGGACCAAAACCCTCGATGAAGCAGGTGGCTTCACAAAACAGGAACACCCAGTTCCCTCGCCTTCACCCGGTGAAGTGCTTGTCAAAACGCATTCAACCTCTGTGTGTGGCACAGACATCCACATTTGGAAGTGGGACCAATGGAGCAGAGAAAACGTTCCTCTGGGCACCATCACAGGCCATGAAACATGCGGAGAAGTCGTCGCTGTAGGCGATGGCGTGTCAGAGCCTGCAGTCGGCGATTTTGTGGCCATTGAGTGCCACTTTGCCTGTTGGGAATGCCCACGTTGCGTCGAAGGGAACGCACACATTTGTGAAAATGGTTCCATTTTTGGCGTTCATATTAACGGTGCATTTGGGCCCTATTTTGTCGCCCCTGCCATCAATGCTCGACGGATTCCGGCCGGACTTGATCCCGGTCACGCCTCCATCCAAGATCCACTTGGTAATGCGATTCACACCCTCACTGGTGGTCCAGTCGAAGGCGCCACTGTTGCGGTTCACGGCCTCGGGCCGATTGGTTTGTTTGCTGTAAATGCTGCAAAAGCAATGGGTGCAAGCAAAGTGATTGCTGTTGATTGGGACAATCAATACAGAATGGAGTTGGCCAAATCCCTTGGTGCCGATCTTGTCTTAGGCAAGGACCATGATGTCGTTGCAGAAATCCTTGAAGCCACAGAGGGTCGAGGCGTGGATAATTCCTGTGAGTTTTCAGGTTCTCCACAAGCGCTTGCAAACACGATCCACAGCACTCGAATGGGTGGGTATGTCAACGTACTCTCGGTGTACGGAAACCCAACGCCAGAAGTTCCGATGAACGACGTCGTGTTCCGATACCTCCACCTCAAAGGCATCAATGGGCGGAAGATGTGGTCGACATGGGACACCATGCATGATCTGTTAGAACGGGGTGCCATTGATGTGGAGCGAGTGCTCACTCACCGCATGAGCATCGATTCATTTCCTGAAGCTGTTGAACTGGCGATTGCTGGCGATTGCGGCAAAGTTGTGCTTGACTTCTGAGTTCAAGCGCCAATCCAACGGTAGCGGCGTGCACCTTCATCCACGCCTTCATCGCCGATTTCGACCAAAGCGAATTCACCTTGAGGAGTGACAACGCTTTCATCTTGGAGACCCTTGTGCAAATTCTCGTAGGTTACGTGGTCAATCGCCATGCGACCAGCCAAACGTTCAAACAAATGCCAACGGGAGACGACCTCTCGCCAGCGAGGGCTAACTTTGCCTTCAAACACCTTGGCTTTTGCGCCCGAGCCATAACCGCACAATCCAAACAAGGTGTTGTCAAGGTTGCAGTTTTCTTCGAGGTCCGACTCGAACGTCGACATGAGTGCGAGGAAAATCGAACCTGTGTATTGGTTGCCAATCAGACTGCTTGCTCGCTGACCCTTCTCGATTCGGCTCTTGTGGAACTCAATGTACTCCGTTGTTTTCGAAATGGAACGGCGGTATCCATCCATGGCTTTCTCCCAAATCTCAATGATTTGCGGATCATCTGAATCGTGGAATGCGGGCATGGGGCCTATTTGCTCTGCTACAGCAGCCCACATCTCGGTGTCTTCTCGATCGTGACGGAAGATGTCGGGGAACATCCGCTTTGCTTGGAAAGCGTATGGAAGGTGCATGATAATCCTCGACCATTGTTCCGTCATTCGCTCATCTTCATCGTGGATGTAGCGCCCTTGTCGCTCAGCTTTCTCAGCAAAGTTGTGGAAGGCCTGGCGAACAGCGGATTGGTAGCATCGGTTGGAAAATTGGCCATCGAAAATAGGTTCATCTCTGTGAACACTGACGCTGGTTTCGCCGTGAGAGAAAATTCCCAGTTTGCGAACCGTTGATTCTGGTAAATGGCGAATCATTCGGTCGACAAGGCCCTTTTTGACGGTTTGACCGGTCTCTTGGGCCAACTGAAGAACGTTGGAAATCACTGAGCGAAGGGTCACTTCGCGGCGTGGTTTGAAGAAATCGTGGACAGGCGTGGTGGAAACACCGATGCAATCTGGAATTTCAAGGAGCCTTGGATTTCGTCGAATCAACAACGCTCCACCGCCGGCACCTTGTGTGTATTCACCAGAGGATTCCAACGCATACTTTGCATTGTCAGAAAAAATCACGATGCCAACTCGCTCGTCGTGTTCGGTTGACCGAGCAACCCAATCGAGGGTGGTGTGAAGGGCGTCAACTGCACCGATGCATGCAAAGGTCATGTCGACAACATCGCAGTTTCGAAAGCATTCCGAACCATAGCGTTCCTCATACCGTTGCGTGAGCATATCGACGATGTAGGTGGCTGTTGGCTTTGCACCATCCAGGGCGGATTCGGTGCCGAGGTACATTCGTCCAATGGTGTTCGGATCCAATCCGTTTCGGTCGATGATTTGCATAACAGCCATGGCGCCCATGGTTGCAGTGTCTTCGTGAACATCCGGAATAGCCATGGCTTCAAGCCCGAGTCCCTTGTTTAGTTTACCAAAATCAGCACCCCGCAATTCAGCGAAATCCCTCATGTCCATGTACAAACGGGGGAAATGAATGGCGATGTCATCAATCCCGACGCAAATCTGACTCTCGGTTCCCATCAACAAAAGGTCTCAGCAACCCCTATTTGAAGGACCATCCTATGTTCAAAACCAATCGGTCTGTTTGTTGGGTCAATCCATTTGAGGGACATCCGCCATGACGGGGTCTTGCTTTGCCCACAACACATCATCAATTCTAAGCACAGAAATAGCAGCTTCTGTCGCTCCCGTGATGCCTTGATCTATGATGAGCAGTGGCTCGATAACACCCTGTGTGAGCATGTTTTCTGGCTTGCGATGAATCACATCAAGGCCGATATGATCCGAAGATGAGGCTGGGGCATTCGATTGAGCTGCCACGAGGTTGAGCAAGGTGTCAATTGGGTCAAGGCCAGCGTTCTCCGCCAGCACTCGTGGAATCACTTCCAAAGCATCGGCAAACGCTTCGACGCCCAATTGTTCTCGACCAGGAATGGATTCAGCGTACCTTCGGAGTCGTCGAGCAATGGCAACCTGTGTTGCACCCCCTCCTGCGACAAGTCGAGCATCTTCGACAAGTTGGCATGCGACGCCCAACGCATCGGCAAAACTACGCTCAACTTCACCAAGCACGGCTTCTGTGCTGCCGCGTGCGATGAAGGTAGCTCCACCTTCTTCTGTTTCAACAATCCAGTGAACCGTTCCGGCCCATGTTTCATTTTTACTCGAAATGAAAGCGCCCAAATCTGCACTTGAGGCACGCTTGACATCGTGAACCAGCGTCGCCCCACAGCCTCGAGCGAGCAAATCTAAGTCGGAGCGAGCAACCCGTCTGAAGGCCTTGATTCCAGCATCAGTGAGCATCATTCGAACGTCATCATCGATGCCTTCTTTGCAAGCAAGCAGATCAACGCCGAGGGATTTGAGTTGGGCCACCTGTTGTTCGAGCAATTCTGTTTCCTTCGCCCTGAATGCATCGAGCACACCCGTTGAAGTGACGTTGAGTTTGACACTTCCCATCATTGAACGCCGTTCAATTCCTCCGTCAATGAGCAAAATCTTACCGCCCTTGATGTGGCGAGGCATGTCCTTGTGAATTCTGTTCTTCGCCAACACGAGTCCAGTAACAAGGGTGCTATCACCAATGGTTCCGCCGGATTGTGGGAGGATCTTCACACGGGTCGGGTCGGCTTGTGGCCCTCGCTCGGTGTTCACCAGCACGGCTTCTGCAGCATCGAGGGCGAGTTGTGCCAGCAATGCTTGCATGCTTTCATGACCCTTTCCAGTCAAGCAAGTTTTCGTTGCCAGCAATTGATGGGAGCGATCGGAAGCGAAGGAAAGGTCACTCAATTCCGACCTTGCGTGTTCTTCCGCCATTCGGAAGCCTCGAGCAATGGTGGCAGGGTGGACGCCTTGCGTCACAAGGTGCCATGCGTTCTGCAACATTTCTGCGCTGAGCAAAACGGTCGAAGTGGTCCCATCTCGTGCTATTTTATCTTGAACCGAAGAAGCGTTGATGATCATCTTCGCCACGGGATGTTCCACTTTCGCCGATTCAAGAACAGTCACACCATCGTTGGTAACCATGGTGCGTCCGTCATCATCGATCAGAAGTTTATCCAAGCCACGGGGACCAAGCGTCGAGCGCACTGCTCCAGCCAGTGCCAAAGCGGCCTGAATGTTCTTTTGAAGCGCACCTCGACCGGTCGACCGGTCGGTGTCCTTCAGGATTGGAACATCGCTCATAGCATGGCCACCCGACTTCTCGACATAAGGTCAACTCTTGACACTATCAAGAGTTCGCCGCTCAATCTTCGTCGTCTTCGACAACTTCGAAGTCTGCATCGACCACGTCGTCGCCACCAACGTTGATGTCACCATCATCGCCTGAACCGTCTTGCTCAGCCATTTCTGCAGCTGCTGCTTCGTAGAGCTTTGCAGACACAGCATGCATTGCTTCTTCGACTTCCTTGACCTTGGCTTGTATGGCCGCGTCATCGATGGAGTCGAGGTCCAACGGCTTACCGTCATCGTCCTGAACCATCTTTTCGAGTTCATCGAGGTGAGCCTTGACCGGATCGGTTTCAGCATCATCCAATTTGTCAGCCGATTCATCAAGGGTTCGGCGGGTTTGATAAACCACTTGGTCAGCCATGTTTCGGAGTTCAACCTTCGCCTTGCGGAGTTGGTCTTCTTCTGCGAATTTCTCGGCTTCTTCAATCTTGGATTGAATTTCATCTTCCGAGAGCGAAGTTTGTGCTTCAATCTTGACCGATTGCTCCTTTCCGGTGCCCATGTCCTTTGCACTGACATTGACAATTCCGTTTGCATCGATATCGAAGGTCACTTCGATTTGAGGGGTGCCACGAGGGGCGGCTGGGATGCCCATCAGGGTGAACTCACCGAGGGTCACGTTGTCCTTAGCGAAGTTTCGCTCACCTTGGAGGACGTGAATGGTCACCGCTGGTTGGTTATCACTCGCTGTCGAGTAAATCTCAGAGCGGCGAGCTGGGATCGTTGTGTTTCGTTCAATCATGGTGGTCATGACGCCGCCGAGGGTCTCAATACCCAAGGTGAGTGGGGTCACGTCAAGCAAGAGGATGTCAGAGACGCCTTCGTCTCCAGCGATGATTCCTGCTTGCAATGCAGCACCCATGGCCACTGCTTCGTCTGGATTGATGCCTTTGTATGGCGCTTTTCCGGCTTCCTTTTCGACGGCTTCTTGAACCGCTGGAACCCGGGTCGAACCTCCGACGAGGATGACCTTGTCGACATCGCCCTTCTTGACGCCTGCATCCTTCATTGCCTGACGAGTTGGGCCCATGGTTGCTTCAATGAGCTTCGAAATGAGGTCTTCGAATTTGGCTCGACTGAGGGTTATGTCCATGTGTTCTGGTTGTCCATCTCGCATGGTGATGAACGGCAGATTGATTTGTGTTTGCTGGGTTCCAGAAAGTTCGATTTTCGCCTTTTCTGCGGCTTCCTTCAATCGGGACATGGCCTGTGCATCTTTGCTGAGGTCGATGCCAGTATCGCGCTTGAATTCTGCAACCATCCACTTGATGACAAGATCGTCGAAATCGTCGCCACCAAGTTTGTTGTTTCCGGCTGTAGCCTTGACTTCGATTTGTGGTTGTCCATCGACTTGGTAAATTTCCAAAACTGAAACGTCGAAGGTACCGCCGCCCAAGTCATAGACGAGGATTGTTTGGTCATCTCCTTTGTCAACACCGTATGCCAATGCAGCAGCAGTCGGTTCGTTGATGATGCGCAACACTTCCAAGCCTGCAATTCGTCCTGCGTCCTTGGTGGCTGTTCGTTGTGCATCCGTGAAGTATGCAGGGCATGTAATGACAGCTTGCTTGACTTCATGGCCGAGGTAAGCTTCTGCGTCAGCCTTCAGCTTCTGGAGGATGAAGGCCGAGATTTCTTGAGGCGTGTAGTCTGTGCCGTCCACGTTTGTCTTCCAGTCGGTCCCCATGTGACGCTTGACCGAAATCATGGTGCGATCGATGTTGGTCACGGCCTGTCGCTTGGCAGTAACACCAATCATTCGCTCGCTGCCATCTTTGGCAAAAGCAACCACAGAGGGTGTCGTTCGTGCGCCTTCTGCGTTCGAGATGACAACGGGTTCTCCGTTTTCGATGGTTGCTACGCAGCTGTTTGTTGTTCCTAGGTCAATTCCAATTACTTTGCTCATTTTTTCACTTCCTTATTTTGTTTTCAAAAGATGGGGATACCACCGTCGTCTTCGTCGTCATCATCGTCGGAATCACCCAAATCGATGCTGACGTCTGGTGCCTCAATGACCATGTCGTCGTCTTCGACGGCAGAGCCTTGCGGCGTGAGTTTGAGGGTGATGTCGAGGATACCGTTGTTCAACGACCAATCAACCAAGTTCTCGCATTGATGCGGGAGGTCTATTTTAGCGAGGGGTGATTGCATTGTATCCTTGATGACCTCGACGCGGTTGCCCTGGCGTACGAGCGCAAGTTCAAGTTCGCTTTGCTCCACTTCGCCACGTAAGGTGAAGTCGACCGTCACTGCCATGTTCCAGCCTTCAAGGTAAACATCGTTCGCTGGAATGTTAATGATGTCGTCTGGCTCATCGATCTTTGGTGCTTTAATCTCGACTGGGCTGGCATCGACTTGAACGTCCATCCCTAGGTTGGAAAGGATGTCTTCCATTGATTTTCCAGATTGGAACATCTTGGCAAGGTGAGATAGATCGAAGTTGAAATTCACATCGCCCTTTGCGATCTTTTCAGCGTCCAGACCCATGTTTTCGAACTGGGAACGAAACTGTTCCATCATGCCGCGGATTTGTTCTTTATCCATGTTCATGCCCATGTTTCGGAACATTTCCACAAGTTGTTCAATCAGTTTTTCTTCCCAATCTTCACCGCTTGCCATCAACTCACCATTCCACTACTGAACCATCGGTTACATAGTTGCGTAGGAGTCACCCTATATCAACTTCACGAAATCAGAGCCAGTGACTCATGAGGCGACAATTCCACGGAAAGCGAACCCATAAGAGGGGGAGAGGTTGCCCCAAAAACGGGGACCAACATGAAAAACTCCGTTCGAGCCTTTGGCCTGATTGCATTAATGATGCTCGCACCGCTTGCCGGTTGTTTTGGCGAAGCAGAAAACGAGGGCGATTCAAAAGGTGATGTCCTCAAGATCGATTTCCAGCCAGCAGGCGACCTACCACTTCGAGCTGGTGAGTGGCATACCTTCACGCTCGAAGGCGAAGGCACACGCCTCGTGGTCCAACAGGATGTCATGCTGTTTGTGAACAACAGCATCGTGCCTCTTGGCGTTGTTCAGGTGCAAGGAGATGAAATTCTCAACGGGAAAATCCTCACGACGCCCTATGTTGAATCAACTGTTCTGAACATCGTGTATGCGGACGGAAGCGGAGCGACCATTGATCTCGTTGTGGAAAACGGAACGGCCATCGTAAACGGTCAAGAGTGGTTTGACAAGATGGAATTCATTCTGAGCGTGTGCTCAGATTCGACAGAGTGCGGTGGCTACATCAATCGATGGATGGGGTCCCCAAACCCAGCCTTTGAGCGAGCTGCTAGCTTCTTCCACGGTCACTTCGAAGGCCTTGGATACGAAACCCACATCATGCGAGTCACCGATCACCTCAACCCAACACAGCCTGAATCATTGAACATCATCGCTTGGAAGGAAGGGCGTTCAGACGCTTGCGTTCAAGGCATGGGAGCGCACATGGACATCGCACCACCGGCATCACCGCCTGCTGGAGGAACCTACGAAGGCGCCTATGACAACACGGCTGGAACTGTGGCAATGATGCTCTACGCCAAGGCATTTGTTGACCTTGAATTTGAATGCGACACATTCCTCGCTCTTTGGTCGTCTGAAGAAGAAGGTCTTCGCGGCTCCAATGCATTCGCAAACAATGATTGTGATTACTGCCTTCCACAAGACAAGGAACTTCGATTCTACATCAACATGGATATGATGGGCGTTTCATGGCCAGCGTTGAAAGACACTGGCGAGCCGTTCCCATACCACGCATGGTCAGGACCAGACAACGACCCCTCAGTTGACGAACTACCAATCACAGAAGTGATGGACCATGTGCACAGGAACATCCTCAAAGCCCCGATGGATTTGCGAATCGACGGCACATACGGTGCGGGATGCGACCAACATTGGGATGAACACGACAACTTGGTCATGGATGTCCATGAAGACACATTCGGCCGGTCGGACCACGTAACATTCCGAGACAAAGGCGCACAGACCATTTTCCACCTTGGCGCATACGACGATGACTATGACGCCTACCACTCACCTAACGACACCCTCGACAACATGATCAGTTCCGTTGGCGGACAGGCAGAACTCGAGAAGTCGATTCAGTTTGTTATGTGGGCTGCCATGCTCGAATTCATTGTCGCCGATCAGACCCCTGAAATTCGTAACCTTGCTTGAGAACCAAAACAGCAGTTCAAAAGCACAGCCACAACATTTGAGACATGAATGATGCGTACCCCACAACCAAAGACAACCCCTTGCGGTCGCTTTGGAAGGTCATTGCAAGTTCAACCCTGATCGCATCGATGTGTTGCCTCCCCTCAGTCGTCTTGGTGATGTTTGGCCTCGCTACCGTGTCGACAGGAGCGGTCATTTCAGACACCTTGTACTGGGGTGAAGACGGATACGCATGGTTTAGGCCGCTCATGGGCCTGGTTGCCCTCGCCAGCGTAGGAACTGGCTTAGTGTTCTATTTCAGAAATCAAGGCATCTGCACGCTCGACCAAGCCAAGCGAGAACGCCGGAAAATCATCAACATCTCCCTTCTGGTTCTTGGAGTGACTTACATCAGCTACATGCTTTTCAATTACGTTATCTTAACAGAAGTCGGCATCCAACTCGGTCTTCCATGGGAATCAAGTCGAGAAAGTTACGCCTTCTGGCGCTGATCAGCAATTCCCACGAGTGGTCTTGCACCCAACGCCCCAATCACCTTTTTGCATCGCTGCCCGGGTTGCGTCGAGAAGTGCATCTTCAGGGGTTCGGATTGACAGCGAGAATTGGCCCCAAGCGAGGCTCATTTGCATGGAGTCATGAACCCAATTAACCAATTGCAAATTTGAATTTCCAATTGAAATATTTGAATGTGAGACTCCAATTGGAATTCCAATATCGCGTGGATTAAGATGCATGCCCAACCCCAATGCTTTCTGCACCGATTCCTTGGCGACCCAGAGTTCAATTGCGTGCGATGGTGCGTTCTGCAACGCAAGCAACTCTTCGCCTTTGCACATCATGTTGAAGGCATTCTCTTGCAACCCTCGGTTCGCAGATTCCGCATCGAATCCAATCCGCCATCCATGCTCAATGAGCGCCACATAGGCCCAACCAGAGGCGTGCCCGATGCTAATTGAGGGCAAAGGCGTGTTTCTCCACAAACCAGGTATGTGACGTAGGTAAGGTGCCCGATGTTCAGTTCGCTGAACCATTAAACCTGAACGTTCCAACCCCCAAGACTCAACGGCTTGCCCCAACAGCCAACGACCAGAGAGGTGCTCATCACGGCGTTTCTGAACCGCAAAAGTAGCCACTTCATCGGCGTTCGCTAACACCACCTCGTCAATCGAAAAGGAGCGCACTGGCATGCGAAGGAGAAGCATGCGTGGATGATCAACACCCGGCGGGTGAAGCTCTTCCACTGACATCATGAAACCCCATCAACGATCTAACTGGAATGCGTCTGAATCCGAGACTGGCGCCATGCCCTTAAGTCGCAAGCCTTTGAGGGCAAGCACAGGAGCGTCATCCTCACCAACGATGACCACATCGTGAACGGTGATACCAGCGTCTTCAACGGCCGATAGAAGGCTGCGCATTCGAAGTTCTTCATCTCGCTCAGGGACTCGCAGCATGGAGGACCATTCAATACCGATTGGAAGCGAAGAGAAGCCTTCTGCCTCCATTGCGACGAGACCTGCGTTTTGGAAACCTGCTTCAATCAACATTGGAAGGGCCTCCAACAGCACCGATTCTCCATCCGTTTCGTGGGCGAACTGATCAGACTTAGGCAATTGGTGGCGCATCAAAGCAATCCCGTCTGCACCCGGCATGGCGTCATCACCAACCCCACGTAACACGCCGCCATGTGATTGGAAGCGTGGCCCGTGGAAATACCGACGATAGATGAACGAGGGACCTTCAATCACCTCGCCTGGAGCAGGAATACCAATGTTGGGCAACGCATGGACTTCCCGTTCAAGGAACGGGCAGATGTCTTCGCATTTCTCAACCAGTCGAACCATGGCCTTGTGATGCTCCCGTTCACCAAACACTTCACCCTTAGAATTTGACAAATCAGAGACAAGGCGGCATTCAATCCATGTCACATCATCTTCAGTCCGAGCGTACTCAGCATGAATTCGAACCGTCATAGGCCCTTTGAGCAACTTCACAGGAAGGCCGAACTCAACGGACTCAAATCCTGCCAAGCATGTCGAAGGGCGCAAAAGAAGAGCTGATTCTGCAAACATTTCCAATGCCATCACACCCGGGTGATAGGGCACACCTTCGATGGCATGGTCAACGAGGAAGGGGTGGTCGGTAGCAGAAAGCGTGGCCTGTGTCACCAATGATTGACCTTCACTGAATGTGAGGACTTTGTCTACAAATGGGAATCGCTCAGGATCGGCAATCAAGGCCGTCATTTCTGCAGGGAGGCGAAGTGGTGCTTCTCTGAACGCGTCGAACTTGTCCATTGCCCCAAGCGAACCGCATCCAATGACACGGCGTTTTCCGCCAGCAAGGGCTTCATCAACGAAGATTTCAACGCCTTGCTCAACAGAGAGGGTGTCGATTCCTGCCGCTGCAAAGACGGCTTCAATTGAACCGCGGGTCGCCATTCCCACATCGCGCCAGCCGGTCCAACCGATGGCAACCGCCCGACACACACCCGAAGCGGTGAGGCGAGCCATCTCTGCATCGAGAACGCTGTTTGCCGCCGCATAATCGGTTTGTCCACCGTTTCCAAATCGACCTGCAACGCTTGTGAAGCACGCAGCAAGTTTGGGGTGTTCTGCACCAGAAGCCACACAGGCAGCTAACATGCATTGCCATCCATCAATTTTCACACGGACAACCTTGTCAAAGACAGAGGAATCTTTCTGGCCAACAAGTTTCGAATCTTCAAGGCCTGCGCCGTGAATCAAACCGGTGATGTTACGACCTAATGATTCACCAACAGCAATCATGCCATCCCTGTCCATCACATCCACTGGATGGTAGGTGGCCTTGTTCCCCGTCGATTGGATGGAAGAAAGGGTGACATAGACATCCCGGCTCCGGGTGAACTTCTGCCAAGCATTGTTCCATTCAACAATCGTCACTTTTCCAGAATCGTTTGCTGAAGCCATGCGTTCTCGGAGTGCCATTCGTTCGGCCTCGAGTTCCTCTTGGCTCCAAGAGACCCATGATTGCGTTTGCTCAATCAACCGGGAACGTCCAAGCAAAGCAAAGTGTGCGTTCGCATTCTTCGAGGCTGTGGCAACACCAATAATGGACGCGGCAGTGACACCTGAGCCACCCCCCGAAACAAGCCATGTGTCGTCCGAAGCAAGCGGTTGGCGTTCTTCGACAAGGTCTTCGGCAAACGCCACAAGGCCCCACCGACGGCCGTCTCGGTCCAATCCAACCTCAACCTCTCCTTCCAATGCGAACAGATCTGCGTGAATCATATCCGCAGCAGCCTCTGGTTCCAAGATGAGCTCAGGGTGCAGGTCAAGTGCACGGCAACGGATGTGTGGTTGCTCAAATGCATAGGATTTGGTCACGCCTGAGGCGGCGCATTGTACGGGGTTGAATCGTTCGCCAATGTTCCCATGGCGGCCATCAAGGGCTGTAACAGAGGCTACGAGGCCTTTCTCAGCGTTAGCGAGACCCGAATCAAGGCCCTTGAGAAGTGCAAAGTAACCTTGGGCAGCAAGCGCAATTTGAGTCGAAGGAGTCGCATCTTCCGACCATGAAGCACTGGCCAGTTTGAGTGGAGCCATGTGCACCAAGGCAGTGACGTTGTGCTCGCCCAAGGCCTCACACACCGCAGCAACATGCCCTGGATTACCAGGATCTGCCCTGTACACTGTGCGCTTCCCTTCGTGTTGGATTGACATGTCGCGAATGTTGCTTTCAAATCCAACTCGTATCGCACTCATGCCATCCGCTTCAAGGCGCTGACAGAGCGCTTCTGCAATGCCCCAGCCATCGTCTGTTACGACGGCTGTTCCTTCCAAGGAAAGTGGAGATCCAAGCCCTTCTGCTGCTTCAACTTCAATTTGCCATCGTCGGGTTGGCGTCGAAGGAGTTGCGGTTGTTGAAGCGGGTGCTGCTGTGGTTGTGGCAGGTGAAACAGGTTCAGGCGCTTCCACCTCACCCTTCATCCGAAGAATGTAGGCAGTGAAGTGGTTCAATGTGGGGTGGTCAGAGAGAACAAAGTCCTCGTCCAAAGGAAGCGAAAAGGCATCGCGCACATCACCCATGATCTCCGCTTGTTTGACCGTATCAATGCCCAATTCCCCTTCGAGATCTTGATCCATTTCGATAAAGTCTGCAGGATAACCCGTGTGCTTAACGACGATTTCAACCAGTTGGGAATCGACATCAGTGTTGGAAGCCATTGGCGCAGGTGCAGGCGCAGGTGTGGCCTGAGTGGCTGTTTGCGAAGTTGGCACTGGCACAGGAGCAGGCGTGGATGGGGTCACTGGAGCAGGAGAGCCGCCTCCTTGCATGCGCTGAATGTATCCAATCATATGGTTCAACGTCGGGTAGTCTGAAAGAATGAAATCCTCATCCAATGGCAAACTGAAGCGTTCACGAATGTCAGCCATAATTTCGGCTTGCTTCACCGTATCAATGCCCAATTCGCCCTCAAGATCTTGGTCCAATTCAATGAAGTCTGCTGGATATCCTGTGTGCTTGACAACAACTTCGACAACCGTTGCATTGAGCGATGCATCGTCCACTGTTGGAGCGACTGGAGCGGGTGTTGGTGCGCTCGCAGCGACTGGAGCGGGTGTTGGTGCAGGCGCAGTGGCAGGCTCAGGAACAGGTGGGGCCGGAACAGGTGAAGACGGTGCGGCCGGCGCAGCAACAGCCACTTCGCCACCAGTCATTCGCTGAATGTAGGCGATCATGTGGTTGAGTGTAGGGTAGTCAGATAGAATGAATTCTTCATCAACAGGAAGACTGAATTTCTCGCGTATGTCAGCCATAATCTCGGCTTGTTTGACCGTATCAATGCCGAGTTCGCCTTCGAGATCTTGGTCCAACTCGACAAAGTCTGCAGGGTATCCAGTGTGCTTGACAACGACTTCGATCACCGTGTCAACGAGGTTCGCATCCATGCCACCAGAGGAGACTGGCGCGCTGACAGGCGTCGGTGCAGGTGCTGGAATTGGTGTAGAAGATGGCTTTGGGGCCACAGGAGCGGCAGGTGTTGGCGCCACGACGGGTGCTGTAACCACGGAGGGTTTGCCCTCAAAAGCAGCAGTGATTGGCCAAGGCTCACCTTGGACACCACCGTGCAAATTGTTGTCACCATCAACATAGGCCACAAGCTTCTGATCAAGCAAACGCATCACGACGTCGTCTGTTCCTGCAAGGTTCCGATTCCAAGCAAGGAACTTGGCACCATCAATGCGCTCGCCCTTGACTGGCCAGCGGCGAACAAGTGACAAAGCCATTTGTGAGCCAAAGCCAGCAGCGAACCTCAATCCATACTTCAGATTCGGATAATCGCCACCTATCGAAAGATTGAGATCGCCCAATTCCGGATCGGTTTCTTTGTGATTTGCAATCGGAGGAATGCGTCCAGTCTTCATGCCGTGGAACATGCTTGCGTCTTCGATTCCAACAGCCATTGGGTGGCCAGTGAAACCTTTGGTATTCGCAATAACAAGTTTGTCCGTGCTGTGCGTAAATGTATCACGCAAGGCCCGTACTTCTGACTGGGCTGAACCTCCACGAGCGGGCGTGTATGTTTCATGGGAGAAAAACACCGTATCTGCAGCAATGTCGTGTCGGTCGATGTTCCAGCGCTGTTCCATTTCTGTCACGAAATTGTCGACCGTTTCTGCAACGTGGTCGACATCCAACCGAGTTCCGTGGAAGGCAGAATTTGCTGTGGTCGCACCAAGCAATTCAGCAATCGGTTGCACACCGCGCTCTTCAGCCTCTGAATTCCGCTCCACGACGAAAGCTGCAGCGCCCATTCCAAGGATGAGGCCATTTCTTCGTCGATCGAATGGGAGGGCAGTCTCTTCAACCACATTGTTGGTAGCCGCTGCACCTGAAGCTGCAAAGCCTCCACCAATCCATTCCCACAAATCGTCACCCGTGACATCGTCTGCAGAGATGATGACCACGCGGTCAACTCGGTCGGCGTTCAACCAATCTTCGGCGACACCAAAGGCTGCTGTGGCCGAGGCACAAGCGAGGTTGATGATGGTGTTTGGACCACGGATACCTGAATATTGTGCAAATTGTGAATGGCCCATCGCGAGTGTTTGGAACAAGTAGCGACGATCAAACCGGCCCTCGCCATCGTCTCCGTTTGTTTTTGCGTGCATCAAGGCCTTTTGGAAACCTGGGAAACACGAAGCAAAGACGATTCCCGTGCGATCACGGGTGTGTTGAGGCACTTGCCAGTTTCGAATCAAACGCAGGCCGCCCTTTCCGATTTGTTCGACCGGGGTGAGCGGAATGGCAGCATCTCGTAATGCAAGGAGGCCTGCCGCCATGCCAAGTTGCGTGGTGATGTCCCAAGCGAGGATGACCTTTGGATCAATACCGAATTCTTCGGCCAAGTCAAACGCTCCTTTGACACCAGCAAGCTGTGGAATATCGCCAAATGTTGTGGCCTGGTCCATGTTCACAGAGCCATCACGCCCTTTGATGAGGCGAACGATGTTCTTGTCAAGCAAGCGTTGCTTGTATTCATCGGTGACTTCTGAGATGCATGTTTCACCGCGCACAAGACGTTCAAAGGTGTCTTCGTTGAACACCTGTTCGCCACCAGGCAGTCCCAATGAAACCCCAGTCACAACGAATGGATCGGCACGCCGTCGAGCCATAGGGTCGTGAACCAAGCCAACAGATTGGCCTTGAGTGGTGTGAGAGGCGATGCGTGACATCGAAGTTTTAGGAGCCCAGGCCGATGGAGGTTGAACGATCCAACGAGCCACATCAGCGACGGTTGTTGCACCGCTGACATCCGTCTCGGAATCTGTGGTTGCCTCGCTTGCTACGGTTTGGAACAGTGAGGCAATCGCTGCTTCGGACATGCCAAGGCCAAGGCGGAGGTTCACCATGCCATGGCAGAATCGAGCAGGATAGCCGCAAAGAGCGGCGACTCGGTCGCCAAGGTATGCATCCTTGGCCTTTTGTGCCGCGAGTTCGGGGTCCATTGCTGTAGAGGTGGACACCTGCACCACTTGGACAGGTTGGGAACCCGTGGCCGAAGATGATGGAAGGGGGCGAGCGCGTGTTTTCAAATCTTGAGCGGAGGGTTGTGAGCGGTGTGCTTCAATTGGACCCGCTCTGAACGCTTCCGTGAGGGTCGGTGAATCTGATGCAGGCCAATGCATTGGCCGTCCTGCAAGCGCCATGGTTGCCAGAGCTGTGAGGAAGGAGGCAATACCACCCTGCTTTGGATGGTTGGTCATGACTGGAAGATGCGGTTGGTCTTCGAGAATTTGAACAGCAAACATGCTCAAAGCGCGCTTTGGACCGACTTCGACAAAGGCCCTTGCGCCGGCCTCATACATGGTTTGGATTTGTGTGGTCCACTCGACGGAGGAGGCCATTTGCAATGCTAATTTACTCAACACTGCTTCTTTAGAAGCATCAAGGTCCTCAGAGTCTGATGGATTCATCGGGTAAAATTCACCGTCAACATTTGCTGTAATTGGAATTGAAGGCCATCGGATCTCAAGGCTTTCGAGGAACCTGCGCAATGGCTCATTTGCAGGCGCAACAATTCGTGAGTGGAATGCATGGGATGTAGCGAGTGGCATGGATTGGAACCCTTTTGCCTCGAAAGCGGCCATGGCTTCCTTGACAGGTGCCGTTTCTCCAGCAATCACCGTCATTTTCGGTGAATTTTTGTTGGCTGCAATCACATAACCATCGATGGCGGTGATGATGGCTTCAACCTCTGGATAAGGTGCGCTAACGCTTGCCATCAAACCCTTATCGTCGATTTCTACGGCGCCCATTTCGGTGCCTCGAGCGGCTGCTGCCCGCAATGCACCGTCCATATCGAGGATGCCCGACGCCATCAGTGCTGCGTATTCGCCAAGTGAATGCCCTGCGACCATGTCAGGATGGAGTCCGTGATCGTTCAGTGCTCGTTCAATCGCCAAATCAGCAGTGAGCATCGCCGGTTGAGTGTATTCTGTCTGCTTGAGTTTGTGCTCTGCTTCTACTTGTTCCTCTTTGGACAGGTTTGAACGAAGAACAAAGCTCGACAAGGTTTCACCATCCAGCACTTCGGTCATGGTTTGATCTGCTTGCGCCCACACCTGTTGAACGGCGGTGTAACGTTGGTACAAATCATGCGTCATTCCAACGTATTGGCTGCCTTGACCGGGGTACATGTGAGCGACTTTCGCCTTTGCATGCAACGGTGCATCGTTGGTGAGAAGCACACCTTGTGCTTGCAAAAAGCCCCACTTTTCTTGATCGTCCATTGCCTTGAGAGCGAGGGCGCAGCGCTTGGAAAATTCTGCCCATGATGTGGCGATGATGGCCATTCGAACAGGCGCAGAGGCGTCAAATTCTGAGGAAGCATCGTACAGGGTTTTCGACAACCGCATGCCCTTTGGATCTTCATCAAAGGTTGGCCCTTGGAAGTTTACGGATTGAAGGGTGACCTTGAGTGCGTCCAACGTGGAGGAAGACAGCAACATCATGCCGCCTTCGATGGCTTTCAATTCGTCATGGGTCATGCTTGGCACCGCAGATGCATCGTGGATGGAAGGAGCGGATGTTGCTTTCTTGGAGGTTGTGTTCTCGCCAGAGTAAGCATCCCATCGTTGGTCCCAAGAGGCTGCTAAAGGTTGGTGATAGGCGGGTTCGTACCCTTCTAACGCAACGTGGAAATTGGTTCCACCGAAACCAAAGGCAGAGATTCCCGCCCGTCGTGGATGGCCCTCTGGTTTGGGCCATTCCCGTGCTTCGGTTGGTACGAAGAATGGGATTTCATTCCATTCGACGGTTGGATTTGGTGTTTCAAAGCCTGCTGATGGAGGGATTGTGCGGTGATGAAGCGCCATAACGCTCTTCATGATTCCAGCAATACCTGCTGCGGCCTTCAAGTGACCAATTTGAGATTTAATTGAGCCGACTGCAACATGGTCGCCTTGTGGCAAATCGTCCCAAAGCAAAGAGAGCGTCGAAAGCTCAGTTGCATCGCCCACTTTCGTCGATGTTCCGTGTGCTTCAACTAATTCCACTGTGCTGGCGGGGTAGCCAGCCTGGTTGTACGCACGGGCGATTGCCTGAACTTGACCGCGTTGGGACGGAGCAGTGATGCCTTTTCCTCGTCCATCGGAGGAGCCACCGATCCCACGAATCACAGCATGAACTTCATCACCATCGTTGATGGCGTCGCTTAATCGCTTAAGCAACAGCACGCCAGCGCCCTCGCCCATGACGAAACCATTGGCCTTTGCATCGAAAGGTGTCGAGTGGGTCGGAGACAAAGCACCAATGGCGCTGAATTTGGAGAAGGTCGCAGGATCCATCGTTCGGTCGGTAGCTCCAGCCAGCATGACGTCGACTTGGCGAGTTTGAAGCAAGCGACATGCGTCTAAGACCGCTGCCATCGAGGATGCACATGCAGCATCCATTGCATGGTTTGGCCCTTGTAAATCAAGCAAATTTGCGACACGCCCCGACACAACATTGGCCAATTCACCGGGCATTGTATCTTCATCAATCCGAGGGGCGCCATCGACCAATTCGCTGGTGAAGGCCTCGAGGCTGCCTGTCGGCAATCCGTGCTTCTTTGCCACTTCAGAAGTATGATTGGACCACACACGGATGTTGGATAGATTTCGGTTTTCGCCGCCGAGAGCGTTGGCGAACACCACGCCGCACCTCGTACGGTCAATGTCCTTGGAATCACCATCATAGCCCGCTTGTTCAATCGCATCCGCAGCAACGGCAACAGCCCAAAGTTGGCATGGATCGATTTGAGGCAACGTACCCGGAGGTTGGCGCCATCGGCGCCAATCGAACTCAAAGCCTTCAACGAGGGCTCCGATTTTGGAATAAGTAAATCCTTCTTGACTTTCTCCGGGCCCGCCTTTCCGGTAAAAATGACTGATTGGACCTGGCCAACGGCCTTCTTGTATGTCACGAATGCTAACCTTCGAGTCAATGATGTTCTGCCAGAAAGCATCGATGCTCGGTGCATCGGGCATCAAAGCAGCCAACCCAATGACCGCAATCGGTTCGAATGGACCTTGGTCCAAACCTTCGCAGGGTTTCCCATCGGCTGTTTTGATCGTCATGTTCCCACCTCATTGCTCCATAATGCTCTGCGGCACCATGGTGATTGAATAGCCACCATCAACATAGATGCATTGTCCTGTGACGCCGCTGGCAAGCGGACTGGCAAGCCACAGAGTGGCCCCTGCAACATCGGTTTGGTTGACGTTTCGGCGCAAGGGAGCGTTCGCTTCGACGTGATCGAGAATTTTATCGAAACCGGGAATACCGCCTGCTGCGATGGTTCGAATTGGCCCCGAAGAGATGGCGTTCACCCTGTGACCTTCTGGCCCAAGGTGACATGCTAATTCCCGCGTCCAGCACTCAAGGGCTGCTTTCGCCATCGACATGATGCCGTAATTAGGGACAAATCGAGTTGAAGCAGCGTAGGTAAGCGTCACTGTTGAAGAACCGGGATTGAGGTATGGAAGTGCGTGCTTCAAACAACGTTGGAGTGAATTTGCTGAAATTGTCATTGCAGTGTTGATGTCTTGGTCTTCAACGAAGAGAATCGGGCGGTCAAAGCAACTTCGTGGTGCAAAACCGATGGCATGAATCATGATGTCTGCCTTCAGTCCAGGATGTTCTGCGGCAAAAGCAGTGAAAAATTCCGCCGTTGTAGCATCCTCTGCCACATCCAGAGGATAGAACCCCCCGATCTGTGGCAACTTGTCCTTGAGTTGGAAAATACGGCTCATGAAACGCTTCTGATAACCGAGGTAAAGCGTGACACCTGCAGCCGCTAATTGTTGACAAATAGCCCAAGCAATCGAGTCTTCACTGGCGACGCCGAAGACAAAGGCGGTCTTTCCTTGCAATTGTAGCATAACAGCACCTACCCAATGGGTAGGTGTTGGCCGGCACACCTAACCTATGATGGTTCCCTATGTGCTTAAGGGTAAAACCGCTAATCTGCGACCCTGTTTCATTCGCCGTCCAAGGTTACAAATCTGAGAACATATCGTCAAATTCATCAGGCGCGGCGTCGCCGTCAAGGTCTGAAAAGAAATCATCCAAATCATCAGCAAGTTCGTCCTCGCTGTCGCTTTCCTCTGGAAGGTCAATGGCTGGGGACGGGTTGGAGACCACCTTGCTCACGGGTCCTTTGTTCGCAGAGCGCTTGGTGGCTTTCGCTAGGACAACAACCAGCAACAGAACAAGAATCAGACCCCCGCCAATGGCACCGTATTGAAGAAGTTGATCTTTGTCAATTTCCTCCAAGTTTCCGCTAAAAGAGTTGGACTGGCCTGGAGCGACCATGCTTAGTTGGACTGTGATTTCGCTCGCAGGAGCATCTGGGTCGACTGTGCTCTCTGCTTTGAAAATCACAGGGAGCCTGATGTCTTCGGCAAGGTCTGCAGGACTGTAAACAGTGAGCGTGCGAAGGCTTGACGTGCCCTGATAGGGAACATCTTCTGCGACGAACGGTCCGGATGGGAAGGTGAAACCTGCTGCTGCAAGGTCTGCTTCATTCGCAATGGAAACTCGAATCTTGTCATCATCGTTGCCTTTGTTTGTGAATTGGAAGGTGAAATCGACCTCTTCCGCAGTGGTAAGTTCACGAGTGGTCTTGTCCGACATCAGAAGTTCAATCATACCGTAGGATGCAATTGAGAAGTCGCCGAGGTACGATGTGTTCACGACCCATGGACCGTCAGGAAGTTGCCCGTATGGAAGGTTGTTCCATGAGACAACTTTCGCCTCAAGTTCGAATTCATGAGTAAGGGAGGCAGGAAGCCTTGTTTGACCTGTAAAGATGACATTGAAGGTTTCTTCATCACCTGCAGCGAGGGTGAATTCATCTTCACTCAGGGTCATTTCAACATTGACGCCGTCCCAATCGACCTTGTTGACTTCAATCACTTCACTTGCTGAGGTTGGGTTGGTCACCGTGCATTCGAGAATGGCGTCTTGGTAAGAGTTCGGATGAACTTCCATGACAGGATCTGCACCGCAATCAAGTTGCACTGCAGGAAGGGGGGACTCTTGTGCGGAGACCGAAGTTGTGAACGCTGGAAGCACGAACAAGGCCACGATGAGCGCAGCGGTGAAGGTCTTGCCAAATCTTCCCATGATGTTGCGGTAGGGGCGCTATCTCATCAATGTGATGGCCAATCGTATCCCAATTTGTGGACTCTTTCCAACGCTTAATTTTCGGTTGGACCGTACAAAAAATCTGGTAGTTCTTGATGTGCTTTCCACAAAAAAGATTCATCGATTCCTGCATTGAGAAGTTGCTGAGTCCGTTTTGGAACTGTTTTCGGTCCGAGAACGGCCCCTGGACGTCGAACATCGTCCATGTAATCTGTTTCGAGGAGGAAGCCGTGACTGGAGGTCTCGGCGGTCTCGATCACTTCCTCGATGGCTCCCTTTCCGATGAGAACACTTGGAGTGAGGCCTTGAGTGATGCTTGCGGTCAGAGTCGGGGGTGCGTAATGGCGGACTAAACGTCGTTTATCCAATCCGACTCGGTCGGCCATGGCTGCCAAATTGGCGTAGGTTGATTCAAGTTCACCCTCAACATGCAGTTGAAGGGTGACACCTTCTTTTCTCGCCATGCTCATCGTCTCTTCTAACAAGACATTCGACAGGTCCCAAATCCGATCGCTCACCGGCCAATGAGGTCGGCCGACTTCACCGACAGCGTGGGCTTTTCCTTCATGGATTAGTTCCATTGCAGCGTCGATGCTGTCACGGTAATTGGCCATCGCACGTTCAGCACCTGCTTCACCGTCTTCATCCAACCATGCTTCGAATTGATGGGCGAAGGCAGCGGGGTGCGGCCCCAAGACCACGCGAACACCGAGGCCGTGAGCCTCGCGGACCTCTGCAGCCATCGCGACAGTGTCGTTGTATGTGTCGAAATGACCTGATCGAGATGTTGGTGGGGATTGAAAGTCTGGGCAATGAACGAGCACGAGATCAGTCCCACCTGCACGCTTGAATTCGCCAGCGGCTTGGAGAAACAGTCCTTTTCGGTTCAGATGGAAATGGTTGTCCACGATTGGACCGTCCCACCGCAGATCTGAACTCATCGTGAACCCTCATGATGCTGAGGACGGTGATGGCTTTCAACGCATGGGCCAAACTGGCAGCTCAAATGCGATCAACCAAGAGTTTCTTGTCCGAGAATCGACCTTTCCAGAACACGGCAGCCATGGCGACCATGTTACGGTGGCGTGCATCGGTTGCGATGCAACGGCCGTTTGGCCACATGTGGAGTGTGAGGTTGTGACGAGTGTCTTCAACGGTTGCGCAACCAAGGCGCTCATCATAGTGAGCAGTGCCTGCACCAAGGTCCCCAACAACGCTCTCGACAAGCAACGATTGTCCAAACTCGAACGAGGCCACAACTGGGCCAAGTTCAGTTTCAAGTCCGGAATCATTGAGTCCAAGACGGAGCATCATTTCTTTTGCAGCGGCGCGAGCGGCCTCGACACGGTGAGTGCCATGCACCACAATTCTGCCTTTCTGGTCGATGACAATGGTCGCACGTGGCCGATCGAGCACCTTGATGACCACGCCACCGGTTTTCTGACCGCCGAGTTGAGCCACAACTGAATCTTGGTCCACGGGCTGCGGAGGCACAAAGCGCACCAGTTGATTTTCGATTCGAACCTCAATCGCGTTTGCTACCATGATCACTCCTCCTCTGTCCCAGCCGTGTCGGTGGGGTTTGAAGTAATCTCCTCTGGTTGAGGAAGGGATTCAAGTGCATCCAGGACTGCGTTCCGATGAGGCAAAAAGACTGGCAAAAGCAAGACTGCTTCATCACCAAATGTGACTCGCAGGTCTGCCAAGGCCCCACGAAGGCGCTCTGCGTATCGAAGGTCACGTGCCTCGACAACCTTCTCTCCAACAATCCATTCATTGAGGTCCCACCATGTCGTAGCGAGCACGGCGGCGGATGCGAAGTTTGGAGAAACCCCTTTGGGTGGTTTTTGTGCAAGGAAGATGTTCTTCTTCACTCGTTTTCGCCATTTACCCCCCAAGGAGATCATACCGAGAAGTTTCTTCCAATGAGAGGCCGCTTTCGCTTCGTTGGTCAAGTGTTCGCTCCACTGATCATCATCCGCTGTTGGTTCGACAAAGTAAACGGGACGGTCATGTCGTTCTGCGTTGCGATGCAACCGACGTGGCTCCGGGTCTGGAAATCGTCCAGAGGGGACGTCCTCAAGGAGGCTAACTTCGTCAAGAAAGATTCCCATGGCACCGCCAGAGATGAGCCCGTGGCTCAAGTTCACACCGGGTGATTCTGCCTCGTCTTTCTCCTCTTGGACCCACAAGTCAACAACATCAGGCGATTCCAAAAAAGCCACTCCATGCCACTTCTCGCGCGGGCGCATGGTGCGAGGAAAGACCACTGTTGGCAGCACTCCATGAAGGAGAATTTGTCCGCCGTCAGGGTCTGACCATGCATGGTCTTCCCAATCCAGTCGCTCTGGCAAAAGAGCCACGCTCACTGATTGTTGACCCAATCTTCCAATGCCTCAATGCTCCATCCTTGGTCAAAGTAACCTTGGATTTCTTCTTGATTCCATTGTGGGAATTTCTTCATGGCAGCAGCCATCTCAGGGGTCACATTAGCAGCGGGTGCTGAACTTGATTGACCAGGGAGTTCGACGTACGCCTTTGCTGGCGCATCGTCCTCATCATAGCCGTCATCAAACATTCCATCGTCGCTGTCTCGGCGAACGAGCACAAGGACAACGATACCGAGGATCACAACAACCGTCAGGAGCGCAACGAGGATGAGCAGAACCGTTGTTCCATCGCTGGACTCACTCTGGACCTTCACGTTGAACTGCTCGCCTTCAGCAGAGCCGTTGTAGAGAAGCTCATTGGTCGTCTCATCATAGATGAGGTAGTACATTCCAGTGGTGGCTTGTGTGAATTCAATCAAATCGATGGTCACCCACTTCTTGTCGAGAATATTGATGTCACCGGTTTCGACGGTCCCTTCGACCACAGGTATGCCGCCTGCTACGACCGAACGAACCGAAAGGGTTGTTCCGCCTGCCATGGTACCGTCGTTTCGAACTTCAATTTGAAGTTCCATCTTTTCGCCTACTTCTGGTGATGATGGCGTCAAGATGGTGTTTTCAACTGCAAAACTTGGCTCTTCGTGAATGAATCGGTAGGTCGACTTGTGTTCCTCTGAACTTGAGAAGATCGCAGCAACGCCACCCTCATCGGTTGGTCCACCACCAAAGATGACGGCAGCTCCGGCAGAGTCCTTCGCATCGATCCACATCACGAGTTCAACGTTGTTGATTTGATCTTTAGCAGGTTCGAGGAGGCCCTCTTCGAGTGGCCACAGATCGATGCATGTCGCTGATGCGGCGTAGGAACCACCCAGCGGTGCAAGGGTGAGTTCGGCTGTCAATGGTTCGTCTTCAAACCCAGCTTCGGACAAGTAGTCTCTAAAGACTGGCCAAACGATGTTGTTGCTTGAGTCAGAGTAGAATGCCCATGCGACGCTCACGTCACCTTGGAACAATGCTTCTCGTTCCTTGAGGACGACTTCGACATCCACGCAGTGGTAAGTGGATGTTGGCATGTCGCCGGAGATGACTTCGCCGGTTGCACCGCGCTTGGCAGTCCACGAATCAGTGTTGACTTCTGGGGGGTTACCGTCCACTCGAATGTTGAAGGTTGAGCATCCATAGGAACTCGAACCAGCGCACACGGCTGGAGTGCTGTCCACTGCTCCATCAGGAAGACCGGTTTGCTCGGCACCACACGAAGTGGCATCATCAAGAGCGGTTGTCGGGTCGTCGAATGGGCACAAGCGGAACGAGTATTGGTAGTCGTTTGCAACAGGTGCTGCTGTGAGGTTGATATCGAAAACACCGCCTGTGAAGGTGTGGTACGTCACTTCTCCTGGGAACGGAACGTAGCCCTTTGCGCCATCAGCAAGCGCATTTGAGCGAGTGATTTCAAGGGTCAACGGAATTTCGGGAGTGATGAACACATTGTTGTTGATTCCATCCAAGTAAGCGTACTGCCCTTGGAACGAAATGGTGTCACCAGGGTACACGAAGCCCTTGCGAACATCTTCGGTTTGAGGCTCGGAGAGATCTTCAAACACAGGTGTGACCATGAGATTGTTTACTTCGTCAGTTCGGAAATCGAGTTGGATTCCATCGCTGTAGTACCAATCTTGGATGTGTCGCCCAGGTGCTGGGAGCATGCGGTACCTTGGATTGTCAAGGTCTTGCATGTAGAGCACTGGATTGTTGAGAGCAGTGGTTGCACCAAGGACACCCCAATCAATTCGGATTGGAAGATCGAGCATGAAGTCTGCTTCGAACGGGTCGATGAGTGCGCCGCCATCCATTCGGAGCATGCGTGGCCCGTCCGAGATGTCGCTTTCTTCGAGAATGGTGATCCATGGTGAATCGGTCCATGCGGTTCCGTTTCGCGGGTAGTAGTAGACGTTCATGTCGTCTCGGTCATCAGCGAGGTCGACATGGAAGTACGAGACATCTCGCCATCCATTGTCGTCGTTTGCTTCGACAATCAAGGAGTACTGATTTCCAGCATACATGGTTTGATTCCACTTTCCGTCGTACTGAGGTTGATTGGAGTTCAAGAAGCGCCCATCCCTCGAGTCATCGATGAAGAAGTTTCGAATGACCGGTGACTTGGAACTCATCGAAACGTAGGTGAAATGGTCGTTTTCGAAGCCTGGTGCACCGCCGTCGATTGGGTTGCCTGCCAAATCATATCCTTCGATCCAAATGGACACCTTGCCCACTGGGTCTGCGCCAATGTTGGCCATGTCACTGAAGCTACCTGTGTAATTAGCAAACGGTGCTTGACCGTCGTTGTTCACTGTGACCGTGATGTATTCACTGGCATCAGCCAGACCGTCGCTGTTCGCATCGTGGTCGTTTTCGACCCAGATTTTGATGTCCAGACTTGCCGGTGGGTTTGGCAAGTCATAGGCATTGAGGCGGATTTGTTGGTTTGCGGATGGAACAACCCACGTGTCGTCAACCATGGTTCGCCAGTTGCTTTCCAAGGATGGGTCCACCTGTCCATTGAGGATTTTCACCTCAATCAGACTCGGGTCGAGGGTGTCAATCGAGAGGTTGAACGGGATTGCGCACTCGCTGTCAGGCCGGTAGATGGAGGCCGGGCACAATGTGTCGCCGCCTTCGTAGCCATCGATGCGGAATCGGTAGGTTTCCTCGCCGGCCGCAAAGCCGAGGTCGATGTTGAGGTCGAAATCGCCACCGATGACACCAGATTGGTTTTCGATGCTGATCCACTCAACCGAGAAATTCTCGTCCGAGGTGTTGATTGTCTTTTGTTCCAAGACCATGTAGTATCGACTTGGGTCAGGGGAGATGTCAAGATTCTCGAGGCGAATGCTGCCAGCAATGTTCACGATTTGATTCGATTTACCATTGTCCAAGTCTTGGGACAGTCCGATGTCGTTACGAACCTCAAAGGCCGTGATCACTGCATCGTTCTCAACAGCGTTACCACCAGCAGGCGCCATCAACACTGCAGATGGAAGACCATTGACGCCGTTTCCAGCAAGTAAACCAGCGTAAATTCGAACCTCATCGGTATCTTCCCAATCGGAATTTACGATAAAGCGCCATGTGATTTGCTTCCCGTTTGTGATGTCGGTTTGCGTCGAAGTGGATTCGAGGGTGATCAAGTCGTTGACATCGGAAGCCTCAGCGAAGCCCATCGCATCAGAGTAGGAGAGAATGACAGTGCCGGTGCTCGACTCCAATGTCAAGAAACTCTCAACCAAGTTTGAGTTGGTTGAAGCTGCGACTGCGTGGGTTGTGACGATTTCGTACAACTCACCATTTGGATAAAATCCAACAGGGTTGCCTGTCACGCTGAGTGTGTTATCATACCCACTTGCGGTAACAATTGCGAGGTTCGAAAAGGTCAGACCGCCACCGCTTGTGGAAGTGACCGCAATTTCGACGTTGGCCATCGAGCCACCATCCCAAAGAGCAACACCCTTGTTGAGTTCAAGGTCGAGGCCATCAGAATTATCGAGGGTTGTGGTCAAGTTGTAGACGACATCAATATCTCGAATCACCATTGTTGCTCCTGTTTCGGAACTTGGTGATTCAGCCTTGAATCGGAAGGTCATCCATTCATTACCGTACGCATCGACGTGGCTCACAGGAACAAGTGGGTTGGTCAACAAGGAGTTGAGCGCAGCGGTGAGGTCGGTTGCTTCAAGGAATTCTGGAAGCATCCGTGAAACGTTGCCAACCGCACCAAGGCTCACTTCCTGTGTACCTGAAAGCACTGAGAAATTGAACCCTTCAGTTGGATCGGTGCTGGACCGAATGCTGACTTCATCAAGGACAAAGTCAGTTGACCGGACGACTGCTCCCTTAGGAAGCATGAAGTTTCCACCTTCCGCAACGCCCGTGAGGTCGGTGCTAATGTTGGCAGCATCCGTGCCGTAGTTGATTCCGTCCACCTTGTTGAGCAAGAGGTTGGTTTGGCGGCCAAAGGAGCCAAACGCAGGTTCGTCGAAGCCCCAGTCAATGTTTGAATCATTGGCGATGTCGACCTGGAAGTTGTCAGCGTGGTGGCCGAAGTGGAGGTCAAACCACATTCCTGCGACGTTGCAGTTGCTCTGATAAGACATCAAAGTTTCAAATCCGAAGATTGGGGAATCAAGTATGTATTCGGTGCCTGGAATCATACCGATCAGCCCATCGCCACCATACCCTTGCAGGTCGATGGTTGGAACTTCTGTACAATCATCTTGGACATACGCAGTGACTCGAGTGATCGGTTTGGAGAAGCTGCTGCGCTCAAGCGCAGGCGTGTAGGATACATCAGTAAGGGTAGGAGAATACACCATCGGCGCACCTCCATCTGCCTCCCAAACTCCGTTGACCACGCCCGTGGTCATATCATCGGTTTGATTGAACCCAGTACCGACTCTTGTCCCGATACTAAATCCGTGGAAAACAGGGCTGGAAAGCCTCGAAGAGCCTGAATCAAAGGAGAGCCTGAAGTTCACCGATGGGTACTGAGTTGAGTTGATTTCCCACAACTCGATGATTTTTCCTTGAAGTCCAACCATCGGGTTGCCGTGGTTGTCAACAACGGTTTGCCCAGTTGCAGAATCCATCACTTCAAGAGAGAGGGTTGCGGAGGAGGTTGTTTCGGATTCGATGGTCAGAATTCCATAGCCGTTTGGTTGGTTTTCGCCGCTCTGGACAGAGGGAAGGAAACCGTTGATGTCCATGGTTGCAGTTTGAGGTAAGACGTCACCGAGTCGGAAGTTATCGATGTACCAACCTGCGGCTCCACCGTCCGATCCGCTGATGTCATTGTCTTCCAATACAAATTGAAGTTGAATGTATTGGCCAACGTACTGAATCAAATCAATCGCAATGTTCGCCCAACCGGTTGGGTTTCCAGTGCTAACAGATGTGCCACCCAAAGCATAATCGTTCCCATTTATGCCGTCTCCGTTGCATTGGCTGTAAATCTCGCCTGCATTGTTTGAGCCTGTGCTCACGCGGTGGTAGCCATTTGAATAACCAACGCCCGTGGAGTTGCCAATGTCGATGTCGATGTACTGGAATCCTGTTGGATCGGGAGGGAAAACACCACTGCTCGAGGTTCGAATTTGAACATATGCACAATCGGTGTACTTGATTGCGGGGTTTGTTCCGGAGGGCGTGATACGATCAAGGTCGTGGTATGAATCGAAGTACGCAGTTGTGTCTTTCAGGGCAAGGTCGATGTACATTGGCGCTGATCTGAGGGCGTAACTTTTGCCGTTGTTGTTTCCTTGATTGTAGAATGCATCGGTGTAATCGTTATCGTTCAAACCTGTCCCCCAGCAATAGGTTCCCGAGAAGCAATCAGGGACGCCAGGAGGGGCCGGACTGGCAATTCCGCCAAGTTGACCATGATCAAATCCGAATGGGTTCTGATAGAATTCACGCTGGTCGGCAAAACCGCCCATGGTTTCTTCAAAGTCCGTGAGATAACCTTCAGCTGTGAGCGAAACAGGTGTTGCAGTGGAGCCGTCTTCGTATGTGAAATGAGATTCATTGGAGAATTTTGTCAGTTGATTGTTGTAATTTGGGTTCCAAACTCGTGACATCGTGTCGGTGTCAATTCGCTGGTGAGCAGCGTGTTCAAGCATGTTGACTGAGAGGTCCATGCTCGCGCTTGTGACCGTGTCGCCGGATGGAAGGTCGATGCTGCCGTCGTCCCGGTTCAAAAAAGCAGTACCGTCACGCATTTCGATGTCTGCTTCGCTGTCTTGGTTGGCAAATGTTGTCACATTGGCCGCACCTGCGAAGGGCGCTAATACCATCAATGCGACAAGGAACAATGGGGCTCTCAAGTTTCGGTTCTCGTGTGTCATGGACTCACCTGCTCTTCACGCGAGGTTTCATTCACCTAAAACCGCATCGGACTCACGCCTCCAAATTAACGCCTGAAACAGGTCGGTGCGTACCACAACTGTTCAGAGGGGGACTTCCCTTCTGTTGCTCCAAGCAGCTTGGCAAATTTCGTGCAACCCTCCGGCTCGCTGTTCGCTTTTTTCCAACCATTCTTGATTTGCGATTGTAACAGGTGTTGTCGGGCCAAGTGCATCGCACACTTCTGGACCAAGGCTCATTTCAAACACACCCAAAACCCTCGACATTCGTATGATTGTGTTCTTATCAAATCCAAGCAGTGGACGCAGAGGTTTCAGAGAGGAGGCTTGTTCGATGCTGCCAAGGTTTCCAAGGGTTTGAGACGACACCTGCCCGAGGTTTTCGCCCGTAAGAAGATGGGTTGCACCAACATCTGCTGCTTTGAAATCTGCGAGACGATGATACATTCGCTTCATGTGAATGAAGTATTCCGTGTGGGCCCATTTCTCTGTAAAAAGTGCGAGATGTTCTGCAACGGGCACCACTGTAAGCGATGGGTTGATCTGTGCTCTCGCCGCCTCACCAATTGGCCCATCTGCCGTCAGAAAGTGCCGCAGTGCTGCGATTGTCTTCTGTTCCGCTTCTGGCCCTACCACAGGTTCTTGACTGCAATGAACCGGGTAAATGCTCCATCCTTGCTTGAGAGCCCTCGCAATCGCAACAGGTGAATCAAGTCCTCCGGAGACCAACGCGATGCACACCTTGCCCTCCACCATGCCGGTGGGTCAGGTGGTGAGATGATGAAACCACCCTATGGACGGTTTAACCTTCCCAGAGTTCATGAGGGGGAAGGCGTTGCGAAACACATGGAACATTACTCGAAGGAACCCGTGACGCTCATTGAACACATTTTTCCTGGCGACACAAACGACCACGACACCTTGTTTGGTGGTCGGTTGCTTTCAATAATGGACAAAGCAGGTGGTATTGCATGCTCGAAGTTTGCCCACCGAGAATTTGTCACTATCTCGATTGATACACTGAAATTTATCGCCCCAGCGCGCCAAGGTGACCTGCTGGAAGTGACGGGAAAAGTAGTGTTTACAAGCACCCACACAGCCTGCACCAAGGTTACTGCAATGGCTGTGGACAAAGCCACCTGGAAGAAAAAGAAGATCTGTGAAGGTTACTTCTTCTTCGTAGCCATCGATTCCATGATGCGCCCAATTCCAATCCCGCAATTGGTTGCTGAAAGTGACGACGAAAAGGAAGATTGGGCACACGCATTGCGTATACGCGAACAGATGCGCAGCGACAAAGCCGAGTGAAGCACCCCTACATTGATGTGGACCACTCCGGTGGGCGAGTCATGCCAGTGCTCAACATAGCCATGGTCGGAAGCGACGACTTAGCACGTGAGATTGCGAAGCCGACGGATCAGAGAGATGTTCACACCTATGTGCACAAGGAATCTGATGCCGATGGACCGCGTATTCTCTCCATTATTCGACCTGCAAAGTATCCTGAGCGACTGCGCCCGTTCCTCAACGCCCTTTCCGCTGCCCGTGTTGGGATCATCGAAATCGAACGAATCGATGCAACATTGGGAGAGGCATTGGTCGCCTTTGCAAGTTCAAACCTCACGAAAGGCATGGCGATTATCAACGCGCCTGATGGCGAATGGGTCGATGAAGACCAAGCGAAGATGCTGTTCAAACAAGCTGGCCTCGGAGATTGGACCTTTGTCAAAGGCGACGGTATCGAATTGCGCACCATCTTGTACGGATTCATGGATTCGATTGCAGACGAGTTGAAAGCAAACGCTGAGGCACCTCTCGTGATTCCAGTGGACCAACATTTCAACGTCAAAGGCATCGGGCTGGTGGCCATCGGGTATGTCCAATCAGGTACAGTGAATGTGCACGATGAGTTGGTGCTTCTACCGGCGAATGGTACTGGAAACGCAAAATCACTGCAGGTGATGGATGATGATGTTCCCGCTGCACGAGCAGGGGACCGAGTCGGGCTCGCCCTTCGCAACGCAAAAGAGGACCACCTCGGCAGTGGGACACTGCTTGTTCGCCCAGCGATTGAAGACAAGAAAACCAACACCAGCGTACCACTTGCGGTTGTGGCTCATGAGCGATCAACGATTCATCTTCAACGCTCACCCTTTCAAAAGAGAACCCTCGCAGAAGGCGACGTGGTTCATGCAAGCGTCGATCTTCAGTTTGTTGTTGGTCGCGTGACCTCAGCAGACGGAGACACCGCTGTTGTAGCGTGGGAAAATCCCCTCTTCATCCGAAGAGAACATCCAGAACCAACCCTCATTGCTCAATTGGATTCAAAACCAAGAATCATGGGCAGCGCCCGCCTTGAGCGAATCGAATGAGGGTTCACAAGAACCAGTAGTAGTAGACGCCGACGGCGATGAATGGCCCAACAAGAATGAGGTAGCGAAGCGGTTTCCACCACCAGCGGTCGCTCCACGCTTCGGTTTTTTCCCCAACCGCTTCAAGGACATTCTCAACAAGAGCGGGTTCTGTAATCAGCTCAATCATGATTCTTACTTCCTGCTGTGACACATAAACGATTCCCCGGCCGAATCCGTCGTGATTGCCCGAGGCTGTTGTGGCTTTCGGCGGAAAAAAAGAGGTCCCCTTTTGAGGGGAAAAATCCCTTCAATGGTCGGTGGATTGATAACCCACATGACGCCCTTTGCGCGATGGGATGCGCATTACTGGACACCGAGAGAGTCCACAAGGTGCAGAAGACTTCGAAGTCTTCGATCGACTGCACCAGAGTGGAACACCCGGAAGGGTTGTCGTCACTGTCACTGAGCGCAAGCTTTCAATCGAACAAAGAAAGGGCCACTGCGTTGAAATTGACAACGATTTCATCATGAAAATGGATCACGCGAACAAACCCTTTTTGCCCTTTGGCTACGCATTCTTCGGCGCCCTTTTGCTGTGGGTTGCGTCACGAGGCATGGTGTTTGGAACGATGCCTCAATTGTTGACTTTTGGATTTGGATTGTTCCTCATGGGCGCACACTTCGGATTAAGGCGGCCAACCTTAACCATAGAAACGCAATCGGAATGGTACACACTCCACGGCAACGATGCACGTCTCATGCGACTGGCTGAACTGCATCGAAGGCTTGCTAGGGGCCAATCAATGGAACAGGCACGCCTCGGGCTGGATGAATTGCAGCGCGACGTCGACTTCCCTCGAACGCAGGCATCCCAGATAATTCCCGCAGAACCGGTTCGCCTTGAACCGTCAATGGCACTGACCACCCTCCTCGTTGAACATGGCGACCATGAACAGATACCTGCAACGGTCGAGGCGCTTCGATTCCTTGGTTCAACCGAACCGGTTGATTTGGACCTTGATGAGCCTCAAACCGAAGGGTGGATGTTTGGTGAACCTGAACCGTTGCAGCCCGAACACGGGGTCATCGGAAGGGGCAGAGCGAACGCAACCAGTCGAAGGAATGCTCATTTCCCTCGAAACAATCTCACACACAGCACAAGTTTAGTTCACCATCCTGCCCACCCATACCCCCCCCCTCAAACACAAGAGGCGGGACGTTCGTATGGGCGCATCGCTGAATCAACGCCAACCCTGCCCGAGCCTCGCCATCTTGCCCACCACACTCAATCACCTCAGGAGTTCTTGCCTAGTTTTCTCGGTCCTGACGGGGCCCATGTTCCAACAACAACGCAGCCATCAATGCACGATGATGAATTCAGCATGTTGGAAGAGGATTTGTCCATCATCGATGAGGAACCTGATTCTTTAGTTGCCGCAGCACGGGTTGACGATGAACCTATGGAAGCGGAACTGCTCCCGGATGAACCACAGATGAAACGTATCAAAAACACCCAATACGTCGTCAAGAAACGAGTGCCTTACGAAACCGGGCGATACACCATCGAGCGGACACGAAGCACGACCATGTCTCGGGTTGGCGGCTTTATGAACAACCTAACGAAAGGCTTGACCAACAGCCTTAGCGAAGGCGCATCGCTTGCTGGTCAACTGCTTGCAGGCACCCCTCCAACAGACGAACAAGCCCGGCAGAGCACAGATTCGGGACGCGAACTTCGAGAGCGTTCATCGAGAAGCCACATTCAAGAAATGGAGGACAGTGTTGCCAACCTTTCTCAACAACACGGTGGCGTGCTTCCCGAAGAAGAAGCAAACCGACTCAAACAGCATGTCAGTCGGCGGCACACCATCGTTGAACAGTTGGAACAGGAAAAAGAAACATTGCCGCCGATGATCGATCTGGATGAACTCAGCTTTGACGAACTCACTGAGGTGACGCAAACTGGCGCTGGCGACAAGGCAACTGGTCTGTCGAGAATCGACTTTTGATCAGCCAAGGATGCGTTCAAACTCGGCGATTCGTGCATCAAATGCATCCTCGCTCATACCTTGCAACGCTTCCACACCGAAGGATTCCAATGTGAAACTCGCAGAAACGGTTGAAGCAACGAGCGCTGCACGAAGTTCATCGCGGTCGATTGGGCCTTCGCCCAAAGCGAGGTATGCAGCAAGCGTGCCTGCAAAGGTGTCACCGCATCCGGTGGGGTCACAGACCTTCGCTGTTGGGAATGCTGGCAAAGCAATGATGTCTTGACCGTGGAAAGCAAGAACACCATGTTCGCCCCGCTTCACAACAAGCGTGGAAACTTCAGTCATTGACTTGACCGTTTGTGCGGCACGAATGAGGTTCTCGTCATTGGCCAACATTCTGACTTCTCCATCGTTAATGATGATGAGGTCAACCCTCTTCATGACATCAAGCAATTCCTCCCGTGCGATGTTAATCCACAAATTCATCGAATCGAGCATGGTCAAGCGCTGTGCCTTTGTTTGATCAAGAACACTGGCTTGGAGTGCCGGGTGGAGGTTTGCACAAAGGGTGATTTTCGGTGTTTGGGCGTGAGAAGGGACGTTTGGTTGAAAGTGCTCGAAGACATTCAAATGCGTGGCTTTCGTTTCTGCTTCAGCCATCGAACCGTGGTAGGCGCCTTCCCAGCGGAATGTTTCTCCGTCTGCTGTTTCGATCCCCGAAACATCAGCTCCGTTGCTGACAAGGACCATGCGGTCTTCGTCACGAAAATCTGTCCCAACGACGCCAACCAAGCCAACCGTACCCAGGCCAAGGCGATTGCAGTGAAAGGAACTGGCGAGGCCGCCATATGTAGCCGAACCACCGAGCATGTTCGCAACTTCTCCTTCAGGTGAAGCAACCGAGTCATATGCAATGCTTCCAACCAAAACGACGTCCATGCCCTCTCCAATTGGAGGGGCTACTTCAACATGACAGATGAGACCTCACAGACTTCAATTTCGGCCCTAAGAACACAAAAGGCGGTGAGAAAAATCGTCCCTAAACAACACTCGAAAGGCGTGTTGAGGCATCAACCAAGCAGTTCTTCATGCATGTCAATGTATTGAATTGTGATGTTCCTGTCAAGAAAATCTTGTTCATCCATAATTCTGCGATGAAGTGGGATGAGGTGTTCAACCCCTGTAATCATCGTCTCATCAAGAGCAGTGCGCATTCTGCGGATGGCGTCTTCTCTGTCGCGCCCCCAAACCAGTAACTTGGCAAGCAGTGAATCAAAGCAACCGGGCATATCGTAGCCGGGATGAGCGTGTGTGTCAACTCGAACACCGTAGCCTGAAGGGAAATGGCACTCCCACAGTCGACCGGGACTTGGAATGAACTTGCGAGGATCTTCTGCATTCAATCTGCACTGAATGGCGTGCCCGTTCCACACGACGTCTTCTTGCGTCAATGGAAGGTCTTCACCTTGAGCGACGCGAATGCCGAGTTCAACGAGGTTGTAGCCTGTGATGAGTTCGGTAACGGTGTGCTCAACTTGGACACGAGGGTTGACTTCGAGGAAGTAGAAATCTCCATTTGCGTCTCGTAGGAATTCAAATGTTGCAAGACCTTTGTACCCAACAGACTCCGCACCACGGCAAACCAAATCGCCGATTTCTTGGCGCTTTGCATCATCCAGCCAAGGGCCTTCTTCGACAAGTTTCTGGTGACGGCGTTGAATCGAGCAAAATCGTTCTCCGAAATGAATGGCTTTCTTTCCATCCCCAAGAACCTGAAATTCAACGTGCTGGGCGCCTTGTATGTACTTTTCAACGAACACACGTTCATCGCCGAAGGCTGATTTTGCTCGGGACTGGCAAAGCTTGAGAGCGCTTTCAAATTCTGAGGCCTGCTCAACGATTTGCATACCAATGCCGCCGCCACCTGCTGCAGCCTTGATGATGACTGGGTAACCAATTTCATCGGCCAGTGTCGAAGCGACGCCCGCATCTGAAATTGGTTCTGAGGAACCTTTGGCAGTGGGCAGGCCAGCGGCTTCCATGGCTGCTCGTGCCTCAATTTTGTCACCTAACAAAGTGATGACGTCCGCAGAGGGGCCAATGAAGGTGATGCCTTCTTCCTGAAGTCGACGAACAAATGTGGCGTTTTCTGCCAAGAACCCGTAGCCCGGGTGAACAGCGTCACATCCCATTTCTTTTGCAGCGGCGATCACTGATTCAATGTCGAGGTAGGTGTCCAAAGGGTTTGGTTTGTTATTTGCATACGCCACATCAGCAAGTCGGACAGGAAGGGAGAGCCGGTCTTCTCGACCGTGGATAATGGCTGCTTCGATGCCCATGTCTCGAAGGGTACGAAGAATACGCAATGCGATTTCTCCGCGGTTTGCAATCAGCACTCGCTTGAACGCCATGGATGAACGAAGAGCAATTACCCTATGATGCCAACGGTCCATGGGGGTCCTGAAAGGGCGATTTGCAAACGTGCTAAAAAGGAACGCCCCGCATTGATAAAACCTGCTTTTGCGTCGTTTTCTGTCGCCAAAAGGAGTCTTTTATTACAGATTCTAGTAAAATTGGCAGAAGGATTCATTAGATTGGATAGTGTTGGACAAACATGACGCCGACACCCCAAACTGGAGCCGAAGCCCTCGACCGCTTGGCAGGTCGAGATCTCAACAACGATGGACGAATTGTCAACCTTGTAATTTGTGGAAACTCAAGATTCTATGATTATGCTTGGCTTGAGAATGCAATCGAAGAATGGGTTCAGGACAATGACTACCCCGATCTCATAATCCTTGGTGGCGCAAGCGGCGTGGATTACCTCGCCGAACGTTGGGCAGACAACAACAATGTCCCACTTGCCGTTTTCACTGAAGCATGGACAGTACCTCGTCCAAACGCCGCAACCGACAGTGGACGACCAGAAGCTGCAGCGAGCCTTGTTGATCGAATGCTTGGGCGGGCCACGCACATGCTTGCGTTCCCAGGCCCCGATTCGGTATGGACCAAGCGAATGGAAGATGCTGCTTCGAGCCGCGGTATCCCAGTCATTAGCAGAGCCTTGCCTGCTTGACCCCGTTGACTGCGCCTTGCGAAAAAAGCGAGGTGAAGTCAGTAGACGTCACGCAGGTAGCGCTTCTGTTCACGCATCATCGTTTTCTCGATGAAATGGGTTGCGTCATCATGAGACATGCCGCCATGTTCCTCTGCGATCGTGATGAGCGCTCTGTGGACGTCCTTTGCCATGTATTGCTTGTCACCACAGATGTAGAAGTAGGCGCCGTTCTCAAACCATTCCCAGATTTCTGCACCGTGTTCAATCAAGCGATGCTGAACATAGATTTTCTCGGCTTGGTCACGAGACCATGCAGTTGTGAACCTGTACAGGTGACCATTGTCCATCCATTCTTCGATGGTTTCTTTGTAGTAGAATTCGGTCTTGGCGGATTGATCGCCAAAGAACAGCCAATTTCGGCCCTCGCCACCATCGAACACACGCTGCTCCATGAAGGCACGGAACGGTGCGATGCCAGTGCCTGGCCCGACCATAATGATGTCCGTGCTCTTGTCTTCAGGCAGAATAAATGATTTGGTAGGGGACATGAACACACCGATTGGAGCGCCTGTTGTATCGATTTCATCAGCCATGAATTGAGTGCACAAGCCGCCACGAGGTCGTCCGTTGTATTCGAATCGGACGATACCAACAGTGAGTTCAACGAAGCCAGGATGTGCGTCGTGCGAGGAAGCGATTGAGTAGAGACGAGGCTTCAATCGATCTGCAAGTTCGAGGAATTCTTCGGGCGAATACTTGACATCAAATTCTCGCATGATGTCAATATAGTCTCGTGTCCAAAGATAGTCTTCGATTGCTTTTGCATCTTCGACCAAGGCCTCGACTTTGGAGACTGGGTCGTCCGATGGTTGGTTTGGGACAAGACCTGGTGGCGTTTCACCTGAAGTGTTGGCTGACCATTCTTCGCCGTTGCGGGTTCGGGAAACGATCGAAAGGGAAATTCGCATGCCGCTTGAGACAACCTTGTTGGTAAGAGAGTTGACAAATTTCTTGTTCGCCATGTGGACTTCGAAGTCCTTCTTGAGAGCGGTGTAAAGGTCACGTTCACCGTTGTGGGTTTCAACAAGAGCGGTTCGGTCCCATCCCTGTGCTTCAATCAATTCCTCAACGATGTGAGGTGGGTTTTCAGCAAGAACGCCGAGTGCGTCACCGACTTTGTAGTCCAGTCCGGAGTCGCCTAATGCGAACACAATGTGTCGAGTTTCTTTTTTCGAGCCCTCGCCGTTGAGAATGTAATTCTCTGTGATTTCGGACATGTATGGATTCTTTGAACTCCAGTCGCTCATGGTATCACCGTACAACCCAAGGCTGTAATTTGCCCCAATCATAGCCTCCTTAAGATGCTTATCACCGCAAGCCATGCCGTGGTGAATCCTGCTTTTTGTGTGCCTCGATTCTACCCATTGAGGCAAGGGCGGATACGGTCCTTTATATGGTCAATCAGAGGAAGACAAACCATGACGAACACAAACGCTCCAACCGCCATCATCGTGGGCTCCGGACCAGGCGGTCTCGCCTCCGCTCTCTTGCTTGCCCATTCGGGCGTGAAAGTGACTGTCCTCGAGAAAGCCGATGCAGTTGGAGGACGAACCCGACTCTTCAAGAAAGACGGTTACACATTTGACCGTGGACCTACCTTTTTCCACTATCCTGAAGTCATCGAAGAAATTTTCAAAGCCATTGGCCGTGATGCTCACAAAGAACTTGGGCTCATGCCACTCGATCCAATGTACCGACTCGTTTTCGGTGCAGGAGGTCACATCGACGCAACCAGCAACCTCGACCAGATGACAGAACGCATTCGTGAACTCGCTGGCGATAAGAATGCTGACGGATTCAAAAATTACGTCAAGCAGAACCGAAAGAAGCTCGACTTCTCAAAGCAATGCCTCCAAACTCCGTGGTCCAGCCCACTCGACGTATTCTCAAAGCGAGCCCTTCGAGTTGCGACCATTCTCAAGCCATGGGCCAGCGTTGCTGGTGATCTTGGCAAGCACTTCGATGACGAGCGTGTTCGACTCGCAATGTCATTCCAAACCAAGTACCTCGGCATGAGTCCATTCCATGCCCCGTCGTTGTTCACCATTCTCGCTTTCCTTGAGTACGAACACGGTATTTTCCACGCCAAAGGCGGCCTTGGAAGCATCACCGCTCGCATGGGAGAGATCGCAGAGGAAATGGGTGTTGACATCCGCCTCAGCACTCCAGTCAAGTCCCTCATCTATGAAGGAAAAACCGTGACCGGCGTTCGAATCGAAGGTTCTGAAATGTTGGCTGACAAGGTTGTTGTCAACGCAGATTTCGCGCACGCCATGACGACCCTCGTTCCTGATGAAAAACGAAAGAAGTGGTCCAATAAGAAATTGGAAAAGAAAGGCTATTCTTGCTCGACGTTCATGCTCTACCTCGGTGTTGACAGAGAGTACGATTTACCTCACCACCAAATCTACGCTTCGTCTGAATACGAAAACAACCTCAAGGACATCACGAACCACCGATTGACGTGGGAGGATCCATCCGTTTATGTTCAAAACGCCTCCATCACCGATGACTCCCTCGCACCTGAAGGCCACTCCACAATCTACGTCCTCGTGCCGGTGCCAAACCAGCACGAAAGCATCGTTTGGGATGACATCAAGGGCGACTTCAGAGAAACCATCGTCAAGCAACTTTCGAAGCTTGGCTACGATGGCATCGAAGACCACATCGTTTCTGAAACAATCATCACCCCTGACGACTGGGGTGCATCGGATATTTACCGTGGCGCTGTGTTCAACTTGACGCACGACCTCAAGCAAATGCTCTGGCGACGTCCACACAACCGATTCGAAGAGGCAAACAACCTCTACATCGTTGGTGGCGGCACGCACCCAGGCAGCGGCCTTCCTACCATCTTTGAAAGCGCCCGTATCAGCAGCAAACTTGTCCTCGCTGATCTCGGCATGCGCCCTGATTGGAACGGTGTCGACTCCTGGTTCAAGGACGTCAAGCGCCCGAAAGTCGCCGCTCGACCCACCGCCCAACCAAAGGCACGTGGAACGAAGAACGGTGAAGGGCATGCTGCATAAGCACGCTGTGATTGCATGCGTTTGCCTGTGCATCCTCTCCGGATGCATTGCACCTGAGTCTCTGAACGACGAACGGGCTTCGACACCACCGATTCACATGAGTTTTGAGGCACCCACCCTCGACCGAATCGAAGATGGCGGTGCTACATTCAATCTCCAAGAACGCCTCGCAGAAGGCCCAGTGCTCATGCTTTGGATCGGCGCAAGTTGCTCTGGTTGTCACGACTGGACCAAGCTCATCAAAACAGCAGTGGACGAAGGCGCCTTCAACAATTCCACGATGAGTGTCGTCAGCGTCCACCGTTGGGCACAATACGAATCTCTCGAAGATGTCCACGAAACATTTGCCGTTGACTCAAATGAAACCCATTACACGCCTTGGACCGTCGTCACACCTTCAACGACGACACCGACGTTCGAATTTGGCACGGATGACGACACTGGCTACCCGGTGTACGAAGCCTACGGAAACCCCGGCACACCAACATTGCAAGTCATCGACCAAGCTGGAGCTCTCGTGTGGCAATCGAAAACCTATTGGGCAAATGAGACCCTCCTCGGAGAGGCAATTTCCTTTTTCGATTGAAGCCCGCTAAAATGTCTCAAACGAGGCACTGAGACCATCCAATCCATCAAGGCGAATGGTGAACCTCAAAGACCCCAGCGTGTTGGAAGATAATAACCGCCTCTCGGCGGTGGGTGATACAGATGGGCGAAGGCATCAAACTTCCAGTCCTCAATGGATTGGGTCGCACAAATCGAATCGATAACTGGCTCAAGCAGCCATTGGCTATGGGCATCGCCCTCACTGCGGCCATGATTTACACCGCAGTCCGTCTGTTCCTGTACCCTGATACAATTCACTACGACGTGAATGGCGCCACCGTCATGTCACCAATCTTTTCTCCGAACGTCCTCGAATGGGAACTCTTTGGCCTCAAGGACTGGGACCGCCCAGGTTGGGTCAACGCTGCCATTCTCGTGCTATGGATTCCATTTGGTTTTAGAGGCACGTGTTACTACATGCGCCGAGTGTACTACCGTACCTTCTTTGCAAGCCCTGTCGCTTGCTGGGTTGACGAACCAGAAATCAACAAGAAGATTGGGTATAAGGGCGAAAAGCGCTTGTTCATCTTCAACAACTTGCACCGTTACTTTCTCTATGCTGCCATGATTATTCTGGCGATCAAGTGGTGGGATGTCACCCACACTTTGCACTTCACCGAAGGCGCTGCACAAGGATGGGGCATCTGCATCGGAACACTCGTGATGGGCTTCGAAGCATTCCTGCTCACAATGTACGTCACTTCATGCCACGCTCTCCGCCACCTCGCCGGTGGCGTGTTGGATCGATGGACCTCCCCAATCGCAAAGCTTCGTGGAAAGTTGTTTGGACGCATTAGCGTGTTGAACCGTTCCCATGGTTTCTGGTTCTGGACGTCGTTAACATTCGTGTTCTTGGGCGACCTATGGGTCTTGGCAGTTGATGCTGAAATGGTGAGCGACATGGTGCTCTTTGCACTTTGAGGTGAGATGAGATGACTGAAGATTACTCCAAATACGAATACGACGTTATTGTGATTGGCGCCGGAGGTGCAGGTCTACGAGCGGCAATCGAAGCAGCGCGCAGCGGTGCTAAAACCGCCATTATCACCAAGTCCTTGCTTGGCAAGGCACACACCGTCATGGCAGAAGGTGGCTGTGCAGCAGCCCTCCAAAATGCAGATCCTCGCGACGGTTGGAAAGTTCACTTCCACGACACCATGAAGGGCAGTAAGTGGCTCGCAGACTGGCGAATGGCTGAACTCCACGCGAAAGAAGCCCCAGACCGAGTCCGTGAACTCGAACAGTGGGGTGCTGTGTTCGACCGAACACCAAACAACCTCATCAATCAACGAAACTTTGGCGGCCACACCTTCCCAAGGTTGGCCCACGTTGGCGATGCGACGGGTCTCGAACTCATTCGGACCCTCCAAGAACGTGGTATCCACGAAGGTATTGACATCTTCATGGAATACACCGTTCGTCATTTGCTCAAGGAAGGCGACCGTGTCACTGGATGTGTCGCATACACCCGTGTTGACGGGGACTTCCATGCATTCTCAGCTAAATCCGTCGTTCTTGCAACAGGTGGCATCACCCGATGCTGGTCGGTTTGTTCAGGTTCTTGGGAATACACAGGGGATGGTCATGCCCTTGCTCTTTGGGCAGGCGCTGAACTCCGTGACATGGAATTCGTTCAATTCCACCCGACAGGAATGGTTTGGCCGCCGTCCGTCCGAGGTATTCTCGTGACCGAAGGTGTCCGTGGCGAAGGCGGACGACTCACCAACTCCGAAGGTGAGCGGTTTATGTTCAACTATGTTCCAGAAATGTTTGCTGGCGACCACGCTGAGACAATTGCAGAAAGCGACCAGTGGGTCGAAGAAGTGGTATCAGGGAAATTGGCGACTGTTCGCCGCCCACCGGAATTGCTGACCCGTGACGTTGTTGCAAAGGCCATCAATTCTGAAGTTAAGGCAGGACGAGGTTCGCCACACGGCGGTGCTTTCCTCAACATCTCACACCGTGGCGAAGAAGCCATTCTGAAGAAACTCCCCTCGATGCACCACCAATTCAAGGAACTTGCTGGCGTCGACATCTCAAAGGAACCAATGGAAGTCGGGCCTACCGCTCACTACGTGATGGGTGGTGTTCGCGTGAACGCTGAAACCCAAGAGAGCAATGTCCCCGGATTGTATGCATGTGGCGAAGTCGCATCAGGACTCCACGGTGCCAACCGACTTGGTGGCAATTCCCTCTCCGACCTCATCACCTTCGGAAAGCGTGCAGGAGAGCACGCAGCGAAGCGAGCCGAAACATTGGCTCAGCCTGGCATTGAAGACGCTCAAGTCCAATCGGCCATCGAAGAAATGCTCGCTCCACTCGATAGAGAAGGTGGCGAAAACCCCGGCGTCATTTACGATGAAATGCGAGACATGATGCAAGCAAAGGTTGGCATCATTCGCACCAAGGAAGAAATGACCGAAGCCATGGAGGATCTTGCGGCCTTCAATAAGCGCCAGTCTGCTTGCTTCCCCGGTCGTTCCCGCAAGTACAACTCTGGATGGCATCAGGCCCTCGACCTGAAGAACATGGTCGATGTTTCAACTGCTGCAACACTCGCTGCACTCACTCGAGAAGAAAGCCGTGGTGGACACACCCGAGATGACTTCCCCGGGGAAACCGAAGCGTGGGGCAAAATCATCAACATCATCTACATGAAAGACGGAGAAATCAAGGTCCGACAAGAAGAGGTCGAGCCAATGCGAGATGACCTTGATGACGCCATCAAGGAAGTTAAGAGCATGATTGCAGAACGCGCTGCAGAACAAGCCGGAGGTGGCAACTGATGGGACTCAAGGGAAAGAAGCAATCGTTCAACATTCTGAAAGGTGAAGGCGAAGACGCCGAACTCCAATCCTTCGATATCGAACTGGATGAAGGCATGGTCGTGCTCGATTGTGTCCACAGAATCCAACACGAGCAACAACCTGATCTCGCCGTTCGCTGGAACTGCAAGGCTGGTAAGTGCGGATCGTGCTCGGCTGAAATCAATGGACGCCCTCGTTTGATGTGCATGACTCGCATGAGCGATGTCGTCGCTGAGACACCTGAGGGACAGCCAATCGAAATCCGCCCGATGAAAGCATTCCCACACGTCAAGGACTTGGTCACGGATGTGTCCTGGAACTACGAGGTTGCTCAACGCATCAAGCCAATCAAGGGTCCAGAAACCATGGATTGGGAATTCAACCAGATGGAAGCCGACCGTGTTCAGCAATTCAGAGAGTGCATCGAGTGCTTCCTCTGTGTGAACACATGTCACGTGCTCCGGGACCACGCATTGTTTGACGACTTTGCAGGACCTCGAAACCTCGTACGACTCGCCCAATACGAGATGCACCCACTCGACACAGAGGACCGTGTCCCTGAAATCAAGAAAGAATTTGGTGTCGAGTATTGCAACATCACACGTTGCTGTACAGAAGTGTGCCCAGCTGGAATCCAGATTACTGACGATGCAATCATTCAACTCAAGGAACGAGTGGTTGATCGATATTACGACCCACTGCAGCGTATCTGGCGCACCATTACACGGCAAAAGGTTCGATACTGAGCGTGGTCTAGATGGCGATTGACCGCCGCGTGGTCCAGTCTTTGTTCGCCCTCACACTCGGCCCTGCTTTTGTGTGGGTTGGCATCCAACATTTTGTTAATCCAGCGTTCTTTGAACCGATTGTGCCGGCAGTGCTTGGCAATCCACCCTTCTGGGTGTACGCCAGCGGCGTCGTCGAGATTGCCCTCGGTGCTGGAATGATTGTTCGATCCTCCAGGCGCATCGCAGGATATTCAACGGCTGCGTTTCTTGTTGTCCTCTACTGGGCCAATCTCAACATGTGGCTGAACGAGATTCCATTGAGTGGCACGACCTTTAGCACGCCTGCGCACATCGCTCGGGCCATTGCACAACTGGTGATGATTGCAATGGCCGTATGGATCGCACAGCGATTTGACCACACTGAACAAGAAGAAAAGAAAGTTTGAGGCCTTACTCGCCTCCGAAGAGGCGGTAAGGCGGCTACCCTTGCGGGAACGGATGAAGCTTCACTTCGTCCGAAAGGTCGGTCAGAATGACAGAATCGAACTCAAAGGTGTTCGATGCCGGTCTTCTTGACGTTTGCCTTCTTGATCTTGTCAGGAAGCCAGTCAGGACCGTTCGCTGGCTTGTCAACCATAGCGATGCTGCCGGTGAAGCAGTGGACACGCTTGGTGCCACGCTCACGTAGGCGGATGGTCGTGTGTCCGCGGGTTGCTGCTTTTAGGGCTGCGCCACGGGGTTGTTTGCTTGCAAAAACCTGGCTCGTATCTTTTCCGTTCTCCATGAGAACAAAGTATTTTTTATCAGACATTTTGGATTACCTCCGATATGTTTGTAACCTGCTGAGTATATAGTATTTTACCCGATTAAAGGCAACACTGCGCCATATAGGGACCGCAGTACCTCATTCCGACGGCCGATTTTGGCATCTCGGCTCGCAGTACAGCGATTCGAATCGAGGGAAAAATCGAGCACTGGTTTAACGTGCGATCAGAGTTCAGCACCGGCGAGTGTTTTTGTATCAATAATGCCGGGAACTTGGCGAATGGCTTCGACAACTGATTTCGCAATGGTGGCCAAACTTTCTGCCTCGAGTTTGACAATCAAATCATGATCGCCGAATAAGAGCGTTGCATCTGCAACATGCGCCATTTCCTTGACTGCAAGGTAGACTTCGTGTTCCTTTCCAGGTGCAACATTGATGAGGACATATCCAACTGCCATACTGCTCAACCTTACCAAGGCGACAAAGGACTTCAATCCTTCTCTACCACGGAAGCATCGTGTTCAAAGAATTGAAGTTGTTCTTCCGTGAAATCTGACCATTGGGCATCAGACCACCCATCGGGCATTGGGCCGTTCAACCATTCATGGTAAGCCTCTGTCGACCAGCCTCCCGGAATTCCTGAACCTTCATGGAGAATCAGCGATGAAGCCTGAAGAGGCTCTTCAAATGACTCAGACGCTTCGACATCCCATTGAAGTGTGGCATCACCATTTGATTTTCTGCGAAGCATGAAGCCGATTGCAACCACACATACCAGTACCAACGCCACCAATCCGAGAACGAGGGGCCACATGGCCTCGTTTGGCGACACATCGCCTGAGGTGTTTTGCGCCCCACTGCAGTCAGTACAGGGGGGTTCCGGTAGCATTGAGATGTTTGAAGCAAAAATGGCCGTTTGACCCCAACTGTCCCGGCAGTTGTATTCAATTTCGAGCGTCGTGTTGCCCAAGGCTCCGGTTGTAGGGAATGAAAACGTCATGCTTCCGTTCGTAGGTTCACCTGCACGTGGGCGTATTTCCAGCGAGACATTGGCAAGGACTGTTGTGTTCCGACTCACAACAGCATCGCAGGTCACATCATCAAGACCATCCAAGTCGACAACATAGGCGATCGGTTCGAGGCGATCTCCTGCAGTCGCATTGCCAATTGGCACAACCGAGATGAACGGCGATGCGTGGAAAAAGTCAATCTTCATCGTCGAAGAGGTCGACAGTCCATCGAGATCGCGTACAACGAGCATAACCTGCCCCTCGCCATCAATAAATGAACCATCTAAACGAAGCCGGAAGGCTACGATGAATTGATTCGATGACAAGTTGCTTTGATTCGATTGAAGGCATGATGAACTCGGAGTTGCCATTTCGTCATCTGGCTGCAACTGAGGGATGAGCACAGACCACCCCAACTGAGACATCGAGGCCTGTAAGACCTCCACTGGCCGCTCAGTATCGACGATTGCAAACAGAGTGATTGTCTCCCCGAATCGGAGCGATGATACCGGGCCATCGCCATTACAGAGGCTTGTTTCAAGCACAAGCGGCGGTGTGAGTAAAAACGTGAATGCAGCCTCTCTTTGAATCGACGCACCGTGCCGGCCTGTCGCATCGATGGTGATCAAGAGATTCCCTGATTCGAGCGGTGAATCGACTGTCGTCAATTCAACAAGCAGTGGTACTTCGATTGAACCGACATCAATCGGCAATTGGAATTGAGACGCTCCAGGCCATTCAATTATGACGTCACCGGTTACAGATGATGCAGGATCGTCAGCGTCGAAGAATGCAATGCGAAGGTATTCGCCCCCTCCGCCACGAACTCGTTCGAGTGAATCACCAGCCGCATCAACCAATTCAATCGAAACCGTTGGCGCCACATCAGCCACCGGAACGAGGCGTGAACTCAGCAGGGCCCCTGCCGAGGAACGAACTTCAAACGAGACTTTGGACAGCGAATCGCCAGCTGGAAGGAGAATGGCTCCATTGTAACAATGATGATTGCCGTCCAACTGTGCTTCATGGGTGAAGGTGCTCAGGTTTCCACGCGAAGCCGTCACAAGTGGGCGTTCTACCATCGGATCATGATCGGCATCGAGCACGCACACGCGAAGGGCGGTGGATTGTCCACGAACAAACCCACCGTTTGGGGCGTAGGAAAGAGCGGTCGCACCTGACCAAGCCGCTGAATCGACACCTGCCACATGTGGACCAAACCACTGGGCCTGTGCATCCACAACTTGCGCTACGTCCGTCACAAGGGTCGTGGCAGTCTGGTTGAGGCGGTCGGTTGCGACCGCTTCGATAACCAATGAACCCAACGTAAGTTGTGTTGGAAGGGTGATTGAAGTTTGCCAGCGAAGGCCATCGTTGGTCCCCAGAGCGTGTGGGACCCAAACAGATGAGGTCAAGTTTGACACATTCTCAGCCACCGTCCAAACGAGCTCAACACTGGTGACTTCCTCATCGTCGGTTGCTTCAACAGAACAAATGAACGTGTCACCTCGAGCGTACGTCGACGCGTCGCAATAGACCGCATCAATCACCGGAGGAGCGTTCACCCACAACCTCAATGTCAGTTGATTGTTGTCGAGGATTCGTTCGCTTGCGTTTGAATTTGATGTGTACTTCACTCGTAAATCCATCCAACCCGTTTTCAAAGGAATCACTGAGATGTTGAGCAAAAGCGAGGATCCTTCTGCATCTCCTTCAGGCAACGTCAGCGCGCCATTGTACAATTCCACGTTGCCCTGAATGTCTTGAATCAACAACGTCCCATGTGCCGCAGCCATCCCCATGTTCGCAAGTGCGATTTGAACGGTGGTGTTTTGCCCAAACGAGGCATTGCCAAGAATGCGTGAATCAATGAGCGATATGTCATGGAACACATCTGCATAGGGCGCCATTTTTGGGTCGCCAACGGTCACGCCCATCCAACTTGACTGAAGGTTGGCAGCAGCGTGTGCTTCGGCTAAATTGTACCCTGATGCGTAACTTGTCATCAAGACACTTGGCAAACCTACCGCCGTGAGGTACGGCTCGTACACGTAGCCCTTGAGCCCCGATGCACCATCATCAAGCAGATCTGCGACCAAGGATTGGCCGTACGTCGTTCCTGAGGCAAACGAACGCGCACCGGTCGAAACCGCAGTTTCTGCGATGGAACCGTTCATCCATTCGTGGCTCGGACGAATCGGGTACATTTTGATGGTGTCGAGGTAGACCGAACCATAGGTTGACGTTGCGACCAAGTTGAGAGGAATGGTGATGCGCAGGTCCACTGCGTTCTGATGTGGCTCAAAGCGCATGGTGGTGGAGGCCCATGCTGTCCCGAATTCTTTTGCTGATGATGTGTTGGTCGAAAGAACGGTTCCCGATGCATCAAGGCCTTCAATAACCAGTTCGAACGTACCATAGACGTCGCCAGTTCTCATTCCATGGCCTGAGACAAGCCATGCGTGATCTTCGTACTCTGTAGGAAGCGAAAAGGTCTGTTGAACGCTGGCAGCAGCCTGCCCGTTCCCTGAATACGCTGCACAATCGAGGTAAATATCTCGGTTTAAGGTGGTCACCTCTCCGTCGCTTAGCGAGGTGTTCCAAATCATCACCTCATCGATCATGCCCTCGAAGTACGTGCTTCCAGCGCGGTTCACACCAAGGCGGTATGAGTCAATTTGGTCGACGCTTCCTTGAGGGAATTGGGTGCTCCGAACCAAGACCCCATCGAGGTATTGGCGAGCCAGACCATTGTCGAAAACGGTGACTAGATGTGTCCAATTTTGGGCATTAATTGCACCAAAGGTATGTGTCTGATTGTTGTGCAAGCGCCACTCTCCACTGAAGATTGCGTGTTGGAAGGATGCGTTTGACCCTGCTTGAGTTCCTGCTGCAAACACAGAGGCATAATTCGGCAGGGTGCTTGCATTCGCCCAAACCCATTGGCTGATCGTAAAATTACCACTCCAATCCTCAACATCAACCTCTAGATAATCATCGACGCCGTCGAACCAAAGACAGCCACCATCTACGCACGAACGCCAGTTGCTGCTGTCCATGTTATGTAAGGTGAAATTCGCAGCGCCTTGAGCTGAATCATTTGCAGTTGATCCAGATGAATCTTCAAACGACCAATGATGTTGAAGGTGGCTTTCCGACGGAACTGCATCGCTCGCAACCGAGAAAGCCGAGGCGGGGATGAGGTCCTTGGTTTGATTTGGTCCTTCCCAATGAAGGGTGAGTCCGTGTGGGCCACCGCCCTGGAAAAATTCGATTCTGAAATCGTGAAAACCAGCGTCTAAGACAATGCTCGTTGAAACTTCGCGCATTCCATGGCTTCCGTAATTTTTCACGAGGCTCGCCCCGTCCAACCACATTTCCGACCCATCATCGCTGGTCAAAAAGAAGGTCCAATTGCCTGCATCAGGGACATCGATGAGGCCACTGAACCGAGCACCCCAATCCTCGCCAAACCGATTGTCCAAGCCCGTGTAGGCGCCATAACTCGAGGTGAAATCAAACGCCGACTCGATTCGAGTATGATCCGGCACTCGGTCGATCAACAAAGGCATCGAAGCGGCATTGAAACTCACCGCGGCATTGTCGAAAAACTCCGCAAAGATTCCCGGCGTTCCGACGCCCGGCTCTGGCGCGCACTCCGCAGCAACCGAGGCTTCTAGCGCAGAACTGCCGCCGTGGGTAACGGTATTTTGACGGCTCCAATTGAACGAATCACCTGCCGACAGGGTTGGCAATGTAGCCTCCCAATGCTGCGCACCGCTCGAGGAGGTGCTGCTCGAAGAATCAAATCCACCATTCGGCAACTTGTTGTTCGACCACCCGCCATCGTTGGAACCCCATGATGCATAGCCCATCACGTTGGAAACATTGGTGAGGAAGGTGGAAGTTTCTTCGAACACCGTTGGCAACCCCATCGTTGCGTTCAGTGTGGTGTTGGTGGTGTACAAATCGTCGTTCCAAAATTTGTAGCCTGAGCCATTCCGATTGGTTGCCAAATCAAGGGCAAAGACGCCTCGTTCACCCAAGCTGTTGTTGGCCTTTTCGATTAATCCAAGCGCTGTTTCAACCGTATACCCCGTTAATCGAGTTACCAAGTAGAAGCCCTGTTCTTCTCGGCTAAAGGCTTCCATGGTGCTACCGGCCAATGGACCATAGCCGTGGTTCACCCATCCGTTCCCCCCAACACTGCTGTTGAAAGAACCACCAACGAGTGCGATTTCTTGGTCAAAACTGGCTTTGTTGTTTCCTCCACTCACTCGAAGTGGGATTCCTTTCGTGGTGACAAGGTAGTTGATCTCGGAGGTGTTGGAGCGGTTCTGAATCATTTCAGTGAACGGCTCCGCAAAATACGTCGTGAATTGGTCCCTGTTGATGGTCTCCTTTGTCGGAGCGCTTTGATTCTCAAAAATGAACACTCGCTCAGAACTGATGTTCCGTGCGGTTACAAACGCCCAACCAATGGTTCTGCTCTCCTCGGAATTATTGTTGATCAGCACGGCTACATCGCTGTAATCGTACACAGAAAGGAAATCAAACCCTTGAGGAACAGCGATCGAGGGAAAGGGCGTCTGGTTCCAAACCTCTTGAGAATCTCCGATCGAGAACCCTACAAAAGCATCCTCGAGAAAAATTTCATTAGCCTCGAAGGAGGGTATTTGGCCATCATTGGATGGGACGGCGATGCCCATCAATGAGGACGAAAGCATCAAGGCGACGAAGACAAAAGCAGTGTGCCTTTTGCCCATCATCGACCTTGGCTGATGGAAGTATGGTTTAGCAGTACCGCTTCAAGGTCAAATCATATGGAATTCATCAAACCTTTTACGCTCTGTAGACAAACCTGAAAACATCAAAATTAGGGGTTTTCATGGATGGTTTGCGAACTTGATAAGTAAGGTGGCCTTTCATGGTTGACATGATGGCGGAACTGTACATGGCGCGAACATGCAAGTGGGGCGTGCTACGAGTTGTTGGTGGCGATGTGTGGAATCACAGCGGTGATGTCCTCATCACACCAGCAAACAACCGACTCTCAGGACGAGAAGGTTTGGACGCCCAAATCCATGCAAAGGCTGGACAGGAACTTACCGACGTCACACGGAACATTTGTTTGGACATGCGAAAGATCAACGCACCACCCTGTGCTGTGACCAAGAACGTGGTGACAGAACCTTTCAACTTGGCTTCGAACTTCAAGCACATCATTCACGCCGTCGGTCCAGATTGCCGCCGACCAAACCAAGACGAGGCCCGTCGAACCCTCCTTCCCGAAACATACAGCAACTTGTTTGCCACCATTGCGGAATTGGATGTCCGCTCCGTTGTCTCACCACCATTGTCGATGGGCATCTTTGCCTACCCTCACCGAGAGGGCGCACGCATGACCCTCGAAATCATTCTTGGCTTGCTCGACGGCGAAGAAGACCCAGGCATCAATGAATACACAATTGTGGTCAAAGAACGAAACTTCATTTCCAACATGCGAACAGTCTACAGGGAAACTGAAGACCAGCTCCCCGGCATTGACACCACATCAGCGTGAAGTGAAAACATGGTTGACCTTGCGGCCATGGTCAGCACAACCCTTGCTGCGGACCGGAAGCAATTCAATGCAGTTTTGATGATGGCAAGCAACGCGAGGAAAGTGAAATTAGTTGCCGATGTGCTCCCAAAGGAAATGCCCCTCACTGTCCTGACAAGTCAGAATCGAGTGGCTGAAAACCTCAAAGGGTCTGGCATCGAATGCACCCTCCTCGATGAAAGCCTCACCTCCCAGGGCCTGAACGTCTTGACCCAAATGCACGACTTGGTTCTCCAAGCAATTGGCGAAGGGCGCCTTTCGAGGGGCGAGCGATTGCTTGTCGTGTTGGCCGAGCCTATTGATGGCGTGATGGTGATTGACACAACGATGCTCAACACCAACCGCTTTGCCAACCTCGCTCACGAATTCAGCATCGATTTGGAAGTACTAACGGAACTGATGAAATTGGCAAGGCACCTCGGCGGTCGTGGAAGAGAAGGTCATGCTGTTGGTGCGTTGTTCGCCATCGGCGCGCTTCCGTCATTGAGAAAACACACGACAGCACTGGTGCTCAATCCGTTCAAAGGTCACACGTCAGAAAAACGAACCATCCTCGATGAAGCAAACCACGAGACATTGGCTGAATTCGCATGGCTTGATGGTGCGATCTTGTTCAACAAGGACGGTGTTGCAAGCGATGCTGGGCGGTACATACAGGTCCCTCCGGGGGTGTCGCCAAAAGCCGGCGAAGGTGGACGGCACTTGGCAGCCAGAGCCATTTCACAGTTATCAGAAGGCATCGCCATCTGTGTTTCCTCTTCGGGAACCATCACCATGTACGCTGGTGGAAGAGACCGATACAAGGTTCGTCTTGGATGATCATTCTTCTTCGGAGGACGTTCGCTTCGAGTCAAGACCACGTTCAGCAGAAACAAGTCGATCTTTGGCCAACTCGAGTTCTGATTGTGCGTGGGTAAGCCGTGCTTGGTTGAGGTTTCTTTCGATGCTTAATTTGCTTCGGTTGATGCTGCTCAACCGCTGGCTGCGGTCTTTTGGCTTCAGTGCTTCTCCGCGTTGGTTCATCAACCACTCCTCAAGCAGTGCTTGACCCCACTCTGGTGCTCGCAAACGAGCAGAGAGAATAATTTCAGAGGAACGGTGACGGAAACGGACCCGCCCTTCGTTGGTCCGATGGGCTTGTATTGATCCAGGGTTCCATCGGTCTTGTGGAATATGCAAATGCTCCTCACAGGTCAGTTCACCGTCAGAATCCATAGCGAAATCAGCGATGAGCACCCCCCGGTTGAGTTTGATGAATACCTGCAACACATCGTCGTGAGCAGCCCATTCTGAAATATCAAGGGGAAGTTGGCCCCACATCGATTCACACCAAGTTTCGAGGGCAAGCCGATGGGACACCATGACTTATGGTTCAATCCAACCATCTTCAACTTTGTTCAATGGCCACCAAGCCAATTCGGTTAAGGTTGAAGGCAGAAGACATTTTGGAAGGGACATGGATGGCGCTTGGGGGTCGATTCAAGCGGACTGGAGGGTGCTCCTTCTGCTTGTCCTTCTATGGTACATCCTCCTGCGCATGTGGGAGCGAAACGGAACCCTCGACAAATGGAACGCAAGCCGTGTCTTCGGTTTCGTCCTCATGGTCCGAGCCAAATATGGCCTCAAAGCATTAGAAAAAGTGGCGAAGCCACGACGCTTTTGGCGAATCTACGGTGAAGTAGCATTGTGGATTTGTGTCGGAACCATGCTCTTAGTTGGCCTATTGATGGGCATCGCCTTCATCGGCGTGTTGCTTTCTCCGCCCTCAACCCCACCTCCATCTGCAAGCGAACTCGTCGCAATTCCTGGCATCAACCCGATGATTCCACTTGGTTGGGGTGTGATGGCATTTGTCGTTGCCCTCGTGATTCACGAATTCGGCCACGGTTTGCTGGCGCGTGCCCACGGGATGCGAATCCGTGCTTTTGGACTGCTACAACTTGGGCCATTGCCTTTGGGCGCCTTTGCGGAGCCACAGTATGAGGAACTGCATCGAGCACCTCGCCGGGAACGCATGCGGATGTTCGCAGCAGGCCCAGCAACGAACCTTTTCGCTGCCTTCGTGTGTTTGCTCATGCTTGGTGGGCTCGCTGGACAAGTGGTCGCTGCGACCCCACACCCTCACGCCCGTGCCCTCGTAATCGACGGTGGTGCTGAATCAGCAGGTATGCAGCCGTGGGACATCATCCTCGCCATCAATGGAACTGAGGTGATTGGACTCGATGGATTCAGAGACGAATTGAATCGATACCAAGCCAATGACACCGTCTCGATGGAGGTGCAACACCAAAATGGGGAACTGGAAACCCTCTCGGTGGTGCTTGGTGACAAATATGCATACTACGAAGACTTGGGTTGGAGTGAAGAAACGCTTGAGGCCATGAACATCAAACCGAATGAACCGTTCCTTGGCGTCGAAGGACTTGGCGTCGGAACCGAGGGTGTGGACAGACTCGCTGGCCCATTCTCCCCACGGTTCGAAGGCGGTACGATTGTGAAAGCGATTTACACACCATTCCATTTGCTCAACATCATGATTGTTCCGTTCCAATTACAGGGTGTATCGATGTACCCAATGGAAGAAAGCATGTTGAGTGCTGCGGATGATGGCCTAGGCGGTGTTCTTGGGATGAATGGAATCATGTTCATGATCAATTTCTTTTTCTGGTTGATGTGGGTGAACATCCTCCTCGGCTTTACCAACTTGATTCCAATGGTGCCGTTTGACGGTGGTCATTTGTTCAAGGACACCCTTCATGGCACGCTCACAACCATCAAAAAGATTGGAAAAAAGACTCGCTTGTGGAACATTCACCCAATGTGGGTTGATCACATCTCAAGCAAAGCCTCGCGGATGTCCTCGCTTGCCCTCCTGGTCATGCTGGTGTTTATGATCGCCGCACCGTTCTTCTGAACTTTATGAAGAGCGTCGACGGGCTAACTCTGCAAGAACATTGGTCTGAGTTCTCGCTTTTAGTGCAGGTGTCAATGGCGCCTGCCCGGGAACATTTGCCGTGGTATCGGGCAAGGGGATTCTGTTCGAGGGTGGCGTTCTAGCCGTGAGACTGGAAAGCGTCGTAGGATCCAATCCAGCTTTTGAGCAGACCAACGAAATGAACTGATTGAGCGGCATTCCATCGCTCCAATTCAGATAATTCGAGCCAGTTCGAGTCTTTGGAAACGATGGAATCCACTTTTCTAATTGCCTCAGCCTTCCTGTGAGGTTCGATGTTTCAACACGAAAAATCCGCCACGAATCTCCTCGAACACCCTTGAGTCGATGCGCATACAGAGGCATGAGATTGCACCTTTCACCCTCATTGACCATCGCATCATACTGGTCCTTCGTCCTTCCGGAGAGGTAGAGTTTGTCTGCCTTGGTGCTCTTTACTTCGATGGGAAAACACAAGTCGCCTCGCAAAGCAAGAAGGTCGCCTGTCCCTTCCATGCCAGAACCAGCAGCTCGTACCACCAAAAATGGGCGATCAATCACTAGGCGCATGCGTTCCTTCTCAGGGACACTGCAGGAGCGTATGACTGCCTCAACGCCTGTTGGAACACCGGCAAGCACTTGCCTCAATTCACGTTCGTATTGGCTGGACACGCCATGCAATCAATGTCAATCGTTCTTGATAACTTCGGAACGTGAAACCAAAAATTCCGGTAAAACCTCATGCTTCTTGTTCAGCCATTCCACACAAACCTCCTTCAACCTCCCAGCGTTTTTGTCAACCGTGACGAGGCTGGTAGTCAAGACCATCGACTTTCGATTGGCCTACAGGCTGATGCAAGCGTTACGGACGAGGAAGATGAAATTTGACCTCTTAGAGCACGACGCTCCGCTTCCACATGCCGAGACGGTGTGGATCGCCGCAGAATTCGAAATTCTCGGGCATGAACACGAAGGGTACCCCGTTGCAGCAAACCTCAACGACATCGAAGGTGCGATTGAGCGCGCCATGCTTCACCTCCGTGGCGTTCATCAAATCCGTGAATTGACGTTCGGCCTTGATCCTGGACCGCGACCCGGTGTCGCATGGATGGGAGATGGTGTTCTCTTGGGCATGGCGCAACTCGAGAGCATCGAAGATGTCGTCGGCCATATTCGTAGCATTGAACGTGCGATAGAGCACCATGTCTGCAAGGTTCGAATTGGCAATGGAGCACCTCTGATTCGAGACCATATCATCAACAATTGCATCGCCGATAACATCTGGGTGGAAGAAGTCAACGAGGCGCGTACCTCCAAAGGCCTGCTTCGCCACAACCACGTCGTCTCAGCCGTGCGGATTGCAATGCTGCGCGGCAAACGCGTGTGGGAGCAACGAAGCATCACACCAACCGAAGGTCAGCTGAAAGAAATACAGCGGCAAAGTCGAAAATTAAGCAACGGTCGCAAAACCATCTCCACTGAGTTGGCCTTGGCCGTGGCAAGGGGCGAGATGCTCCTCGATGAGGCACTCGTGCTGTGATCACTCTTCTTCTAATTCATCGTGAGCGAGTTTTAGTTCCGGCGCATTTTTGACAATGCGTTTGAGGAGAGGTTCGAGCACCATCGGTGCAATCAACACGCCTGCAACGACAAAGAAAAGAGCAAGGTAGGACGAATTTGGAACATAGATTGTACCCGGAGAGCCAGGATCGGTGTTGAGGGCCAACTTCACGGTACCAAGCCAAGGGATTTCCCCTCCAGCCACGCCGATGAGCCACGAATCACGGATTGGACGAACGATGCCCGATGCACTGTGAACGCCTGCCGATCCGTTGACGGCGCTTGGGCCTTGATCCACCGAGCAGTTGTTATTGTCACCTAGGGTCAAAATTCCAGCCTGTGAGGGCGTCCAATTCCAAACAACGAGGTACGGTTCCACGTTTGCATGAGCGGGGCGGTTGCAATCGTAGTAAGCAGCCTCAACTCCGTCAAACGCAATGGTGACCGTGGAGGCGTTGACAACATTCGTACCCGGGACATTCCAGGTCATGACGCACGCACCAAGCAGGCCATCGGCGGCGAGAATGATGTCATCATAAGTTCCCCCGTTGGGGCAATGAACTTCAGACAAGTCATCTGCTGAAGCGTTTCGATTTGGAACTTCAAGGAGGTTTGGTACCACTTCGAGGATGGCACGATGAATGATGGGAGTGCCGCCTTCTCCGTTTTTGTCGTAAATGATGACATCTCCTGCCATTCCATGCTGTTCATAGCCAAATTGCGGATGGTTCGGGTTTGAGGCTTCTGCAAAGGTCGTCACTGTGTCCATAGGTTGGTTGTGAACAAGCACCAAATCACCGGCATCAATGCTTCCGACTTCACCGTTTAATTCGTGAATCATCGAAGAAGATTCGACCACGACAAGTGGTGGCATTGAACCGGTGTGAGCAAACAACCCAAGCACAAGAAGACCAATCATGCCTGCTGCAAGAACCATCTCTCGGAGGAGGTTGAGCAGTGGGTCGTTGTCGCTCACCACTGTCCCCTCTGACTCATCGTCGAAGTCCCTTGCTTTCAAGGAATGCTGTCCATGACGCTTCATGGCCTGCACCTAACACGGTCGCTGATTCATTTCCTTCAGATTTTCTTCGGCGGATTTCGGATGTCGAGTCCAATTCCTTCAATTCTTCAAGGAGCAATGCGTGGCCCCGCAAGGTGAAAAATTCGGGCAAAACAACAAGCAAAGCAACGGCTGAGACAACACCTAAACCGATTGCACCACCAGTGAATTCACCCCAAGTATCGCTGTTTTGCAAGAATAAAATTTGGGCGAGTGATGACAAAAGGAGGATACCGATCCCACCTGAAGCCGCTGCAGCGTACCCAAGTTGACGTCCGTGTTGTGCTTCCCACCATTTTGAAAATAGACCAATAACCATGCTTCGCCCTGTTCCTAAGAAGCAGAACGCCTTCTTGAGACTTCCTTTCTCATGGCCCAGATATGTGTCAAATCACTGCACCACAAATCGAATATAACCTTGCAGTGAAGGAAAACCGTCTTACAATGGGCCACGGGGGCTTGGAGCCTGACGGTTCGGGGTGAAGTTGAAATGCTTTGGCCGCGGTGGGCCGAAGGCCCATTGAGGGACACACGGTGATTTTTATGCGAAAAGCGATTTTTCTGACCCTCATATTCCTCTCATCGTTGATGGTCCCATTTGCCTCTGGAGCGACCACTGAAACGCAATTCCAGAGTGGTACATCGTCCTATACTCAGACATTCATGGGCAGTGGAAATGGAACTGCCGGAGACCTCTCGATCCCGTTCGGTGCAGAAGTGACCGCCGCTGAATTCAAGCTGCGCGGCGATGCAAGCAGAACCTCTTACACCAATTTCACAACAAACGCTCACTTTGGTGGGTCTGGCGATGGAACTTGGTCGGGAACGCCCCCCTCTCCATTCACCAGCGGTAGCCGCTCGAATGTTGAGGTGGCAAACGGGGAAATGACCCTCAAGGGCAATCCGTCTCTTGCTGATATCGATATGGGGCGAACCCAGCAAATCCAATCAAAAGGATCGGCTGTGCAAAACACAACTGGGCAATTCGTAGCAAATGGGGACCAAGGCTACACTGGCCTCACAAAGAACTTCCCAGTTCGCAGCGTGAGCACCACAGCTGGTTGGAATTACATAGGCGTCGTTGTGCAAATCGGTGACGAATACCACGTCATGCGGTACACATCATCAGGCATGTACCAGGCGCCGACCATCCTCAGAGTCAACGCAACAACAGGTGCATACCTTGGAACTGCAAGCGTGAACACCAATGGATGCAGCACAAGTCAATACTACAGAATGGTTGACGCAACCGTTGATGGTTCGACGGTGTACACAGCGCATGACTCGTACTACTATCTTACCAAATGGACCGTGACCTCCACATCCACTTCCATGCAATGGAAGTGTGACCGTGCGTACTCATTTAGCCCAAATTATGTGACAGGAGTCGACATCGATGATGCAACGGGGAAGATGTGGGTGTCCACCTACAGTTATTCTGCACAAACCCACTACCTCAACGAAGTCGACAAGACATCACCCACCTCGGTCAACGGCACATGGACGCTTGGGGGCTCATCAACGCTCCCCACTCGGTACGGCGCCGGCCTGATTGTCAATTATCCAACCATCATCTACAATGAATACGATCAGAGTTACAAGAGTGGCGTTGGTTACAATTACGACAGTTACCACCACTACCTCCGCTTCAATGGCAACTTCATTGAACACATGGGCGTCCTTCCAGTAAGTGAAGGTGGCCACTTTGGTTTGGTCGAAGCCGATGGCGGCAAGGTAAGCTTTGCATGCGCCTATTACAGCACCGCATACTGCCCTTCCTCAAGCCGTCACAAGATCTACAGTCACGGCGATGGTGCTCTCTACGATGCACGGACCCCAACCTCAACGAGCAACATGATCGTGGGCTCTGCGATTTCAATTTCCAAACCAATCGCTCAGTTCGACGTGACCAGCATCATTGGCTACATCCCATCTGGAACGAGCATTGAAGTGGATTTGTCCAACGACGGGGGTGCAACATGGCGAAATGTCAATTCAGGCCAGACCGTCAACTTCGCCTCCGCTAGCACAAGTTTGCTCTGGAGAGCAACCCTCAACGGCACGACAACAGCCACGCCAATCCTCGACGGAATTGGCATTCAATACACCACCTCGTACGTATCCTCGTCCTACATGTATGTGAACCAATACATCGGAAGCGGTTCGACGACCACCGTCGCCGCCACCATCACTTGGGACGCAACCACACCTTCTGGAACCTCTGTTCGTGTCAACTACGGCTACGCATCCTCCTCAACCTGCAACACCGGAACATCCGGTGTGCTCTCTTGGACGACATCTCAATCTGGGCAAACCAAGGCATTGTCACCGACTGGCTACTACATGTGCCTGAGGGTGGAATTGAGTTCCTCGAACTCACAAAACACACCTACAATTTCCAACATCAGCCTTGCACAACATGCAGATGCACCTAAGGAATCAGGCATTGAAATCGGTGGATTACTCGACCCCGATAAGCCAACAGAATGGACAACGCCAACCTGCTGGAAGCAACCAGCAAGCGATGGAGCGTTGATGGGCCCAATCACGGTGACCCATATCACATCGTCTGCGGGCGTCAATAACCTGTTGAAGTGCCTCAACGACCGCATCCCAGACACGGGTGCAGGGATTGCAAATCTCTCGATTGGTCTTGTTTCGGCCAGTTCCGGTATTCTAAGCCTTGAATCCTTCTCAATCACCTACACGGTCAACACCATCAACCTCGACATACAAATTCCTGCAGGGGAAGTGTTGCATGAGCGACTTCTTCCTTACGAAATCGTCACCCGTCACATCATCGGCGAAGACGCAACGAGCATGTCCGAAGCCACCCTCACGCTCCAAACGAACTCAATCGCAAAGAACCCAATCCTGACTTGGCAAAACGGCGATGTCTTCCCGAGTCCAAACGATCCAGAAGATTACATCGAGCTGGATGCAAGTTCGTGGTCCGCTGAAAACAATGGCATATTGGAAATCCACTGGATATTCCATGTCACTGCAGAGTTCCCAGATCAAACCGGTGTCCGATTCAAGACTGGTTGCCTTGACAACAGCGGCGCATCAGGATACTCCCCGCTGGATTTGTTGAGCGACGAAACAATGGATGTCAACCGAAGCTTTGGCCTTGGATGGCTCAAAGTCCGCGATAACGACGGGCGATTGACCATGGACGATGTCCCTGATAATTCGTGGGTCGCTGCCGGTGAAACGCTGTACTTCCAAGGCGCTATGTGGTTCCAAAACACAGAAGATGCCCCCAAGGACAGCGCCTTTGATGTTCGTATCTCCCGCAATGGATGGGTTGAGAGCACCGCAAGAGACACCACCAACAACAATGGTACATTCTTCATTGGCATCGACTTGCCTGAAATCGATGTCCCCGATGGACTCACCTACGAAGTGCAAACCTACAATGAACGCAACCCAACGCACGTGATGGCATCGAATGGCGACTGGCAGCGCACCTACAAGGTCGATGCAACTGCGCCTGAGCGAATCAATTTCGCTCCTGAAGATGATGGTTACGAAGCAGCAAGCGTGCAACAGGAAGTCAAGATTCTGATCAACGACGATGTTGGTCACCCAATGAGCCTCGATTTGATGTATTGGGTTGAAGCCGACCACGATGCAAACCGCAATGGTGAGGCAGACCCAGAAGAATACGTCATGAAGACGGTTCACAACTCAACAGAAGCCGAGAATAAATGGTTCATCACCACCATCGACCACTCTCGAAATCCAAACATGGGTCGTGTGTCTTACTTTTGGAAGGGTGGCGATCAAGCAGGCAACCCTCTCTTCTACTCCGTCATCGGTGAAGAAGATGAAGTGTTGATGTTCGAATCCGAGGCTGGGTTCATGCATGACGATGCAACCTTCCGAACGCGCAAGGACTCCTCTGCAGTGTTCACGGGGCTCGAATGGAATGGCCATGAAGACAATGGCGCCATCTATGCTGGCATGGAACAGACCATCACACTGGGCTTCATTGATGCAAACACAGCCATTGACTTTGAGCACATTTCACTGGTGTTCGATTTCGAAGGACCAAACCCGCTTCGGGACGCACAACGAATCTCCTACTCTGGAATGAACGACACATTCTGGTCTGAAAGTGAGTTCATCGACCTCTTCTCAACCAGTTCCATGCACGAAACGACCAATGAATCTGGCCTCCCTTGGATCCAGTTGACGTTCCACTTTGAAATTGGATGGGATTGGCCAGATGAAGAAATGGGCGATGTCGCCCTGATTTACAAGGAACGTGGATCGCCTTATGAAGACAGAATTTTGCTGTTAGAACACACCTTCCGCGTTGAGAACGACTTGATGCTTGCGCCAAGTGATTACCTCGTTGAAGACATCAGTGAGCCGCGCACCGGACAAGTCGCAGATGGCAGCAGGGTTCGCAAGGACGACCGGCTCGCATTCACGGGAACGGTCGTTTACGAAGGCAGCAGCGTACCTGCGCCACGGGACGTCGGTATCCTCGTCGAAGTGTTTGATGGCGAAAAGATCTGGAGCGATGGCTCGCTCACCTCTGAAGGCCACTACTCAGTAGAGGTTCCACTTTCCGCAGCCTCAACGCTGCAATCTTCCCCAACACGGACGTGTTTGATCTCCATCACCAACATTCCAGGTCGTGGTGAAGACATGACTGGAACGCTCGTTTCGACCACCCTGCAGGTGATTGTTGACGACGCAGCACCTCGTGTTGTGAAGCGCACAATGCCAATGAATGTCATTGACATTTCAGCTAACAATGATCTCACCAACGTACCGGTGGAATTCCACGGCACTGAGGACGCCGATTTGACCGGCTCGAAGCAGATGGTTCACTGGGTCATGCGAGATGCAACTCGAACGGTGACCATTGGAGCAGGTTCAACCCTCCTTGGCATGCAACAAGAAAATCAGAACGTCATTTGGACTGGTTCTGTTGATTTGACAGACGGTGGGCGAATCACGCCTCAAGCAGGGGATTTCGTTGGGTTCTACATCAGTGGCTACGATGCTGCTGGAAACCAATTCCCAGTCGTTTCTAATTCGGAAGCAAGCCCAGTACCTGAACTGGCAGCAAACGATACTGACTTTGAGCGCCAATGGATTCGCCTTGGAGCTGTCGGACCAGAACTGAGGATTCTTTCCATCGACCTCTCAGACGACCACGTGTCACCAGGTGCTTCGATTGAAGTCAACGCCAAGGTCATCAACACGGGCGGCAGCAACTATGCCCCATTCAAGGTGAGTTTCTTCGCAGGCGACTCGGAAAAGCCGTTCGATGAAATTACGTTGACCGGAATTGAATCGAAGGAAGTCATCGAGGTCAGCACTGTGTGGAGCGCAGAAAATGTGGACCGCTTGCGAGTTGTTGTCGACCGTGACAACCTCATCATCGAAGTCAACGACGACGACAACAGCGCTGAACACTCTGTTGAGATGGCCTATCCAAAGTACCTCGGATGGTTTGATTCACCGCGAGAAAACCCGCTTGCTTGGATTTTCATCGTCACTTCGATCATTGTCTTGATCGGTGTTGCAACCATCGCAGCAAGAACATCCATCGACCACGGTGATGGCATGTTCGAAGACGATGAAGATTGGGACGAGGATGAGGACGACGATTACGAAGATGACGATGACGACGATTACGACGATGACTGATACGCAGCACATCGTTTTCTCTTCATTCATCGAACCTTGCAAGACTGCAAATCCTCAAAAGAGGTCGCCATGAGGCTCACTCGAAGAGGGTGGGGAGAGTATGTCAACCGTCTTTTCAATTCTCGATGAGCGACTTGCTTCATCGCTGGAGCGAAGAGGTTGGGAGCCAACCCCCGTGCAGACCGCCGCTCTCCCAGACCTTTGCGCTGGAGAAGACAGGATTATCATCGCACCAACCGGTTCAGGAAAGACATTGAGCGCTGTTCTCCCAGTGTTGCACCGTTGCTTGAGTGAGCAATGGGACCCACTGGCCATTCTCTACATCACGCCATTGCGAGCACTGAACCGAGACGTCGACAGACGCCTCGAAGAAATCACCAGCGATGTTGGGCTCAAGGTTGGCTTGCGCCATGGTGACACCACTCAAAGTGAACGAGCACGCCAGACGAGAAAACCACCTCACCTCTTAGTGACAACACCCGAAACATTCCAACTCATGTTCACGGGAAAGAACCTAAGGAGGCTTCTTGGATCTGTTCGCGCCGTTATTGTGGATGAAGTCCACGACCTCGCTGCAAGTGAGCGTGGTTGGCAACTATCGCTTGGTTTGGCACGATTGGAAGCGCTCTCTGGCCACAAAGTACAGCGTATTGGCCTCTCTGCGACCGTTGGAAACCCAGATGCTGTTGCTGATTGGCTCTCTCCGAATCACGGCAAAGCCATCATTGCCATGGGTGAACGTGGTACTGAATTGACTGTTGAATGCGCCCATCCACTTGCAGAAGACGAGGTCGGCGGCATTGAGATGGGCGTAACACCGCGGGTCCATGCCAGTTTTAGGCGACTCATTGAGGTGCTTCGCACCGAACCGCCTTGCTTGGTCTTCGTAAACAGCAGAAACGATGCCGAAACCATCGCCAATCGCTTGCAAAGCATGGCCCCAGATGTTCAGATTGGTGTCCACCATGGTTCGTTGGCAGCAGACACACGGCAAGACATGGAAGACCGATTGCGTGCAGGTGAATTATCTGGATTGGTGTGCACATCAAGCCTCGAATTAGGAATCGACGTTGGAAAAATCCGGCGGATTGTTCAGGTCAAAAGCCCTCGGTCCGTGGACAGAATGTTGCAACGAGTGGGTCGCGCTGATCACCGCCTTGGCGGGATTGGCAAGGGTCACCTCTTGGCGTGGGATGCTGATGAAATTGCAGAAGGTGCTGTTGTCGCAAGGCGCGCAATGTTCGGTGAAATTGAACCCGTTGAATGGCGGGAGCGCCCCAAGGCAGTCGTTGCCAACCAACTTGTGCTCATGGCACATTCGCACAACGCCGTTCCGATTGACACGGCTACAGAGATCATTGGGAACGCCAGCCAATTCAAGGGATGGAACAGGCAAGATACAGAGGCGATTCTCAAGGTACTGGCCGACAGCTGGATCATTCGTCACACGCCAGATCCAAAGGAAATTCCGTGGTATCGATGGCCGGCGAAGGTCTATGCACACGCTCAAGCTGAGGCAAAGGCGAAAAAATTGGACCTTCCAGAAGAACGCCCGAAGTACAATGTTCCAGACGAAGAAATCTCAACAGGACTCAAAGAACTCAACGTTCCAGTCCCTACAGCCTTCGCAAAGGGATGGTTTTCAACGGCAGGACGCACACGCCAGTGGGTTACCAATCACTTGTCGATGATTCCAGATAAGCAGTCCTATCGGGTCAGGGATGCCGTCACACGAAGGAGCCTCGGAAACGTCGACGAAGCCTTTGTTCTCTCGCTCAATGACAGCGGTGAGGATGACGATGGCCATCGTAGGCAATTCGTAATGGCAGGCCGTACTTGGATGATCATCGATGCGGACCCCGAACAATCCGAGTTGCTTGTGACACCAGTTTCTGACCAAGCCAGCGCCCCCCAGTGGGTTGGTGAATTACCGCCTGTTCCAAAGGCCATTGCTAGGGACATTGGCCGGTTGCGTCACTTGATCGCAGAAGACATCGGTGCGTACGATGCACCTGTGGAACACAACGAAGATGCGCTCGATGTCAATGGGCTGTTCGCAGGTCGGAACTCATCGCTCAAAGAACATCCAATCGATGATGAAGCGCTTGGTGTCTTGGCAGAAACGATCACCAGCCATTTGGAAGTGACTGGCGTCATTGCCACCGACCGAAAAATCACCATCGAAGAGAGGGACGACGCCATCGTCATCAACTCCTGTCACGGTTCTCGAATCAATGAGGCGCTCGGCCATTTCCTTATGGCCATGGCATCGACAAAAACTGGTAAATGGGGCCGTTTGGTCAACGAACCAACACGGATTAGCCTTCAAACTGGATCGATTCATGCCGAGCACATTGTAGGATGGTTGACTGAGACGCCACCCGATGCGCTGCAAGGTTTGTTGAGCGTCACATTGCCGAACTCAAGGCAGGTGCGTTGGCGCTTTGCACAGGTGGCGAAGACCTTCGGAATTCTCCGTCATGGCGTCGACCCTCGTAAGATCAATCTCCAAGCTTTATTGCGAAAATATCGAGGTACAGTGGTCATGGAAGAGGTGCTTGACAAGTTATTCCATGAACGCATGGATGTGCTTGGTGCTCGTGACGTGATGCATGCGATTCAAAGCGGATTGATTGAGATCGAAATTTCACCAACAGGCCCGATGGGGGTATCAAACCGCTCGAGTCGGGACTTGCTGTTACCAAATTGGGACAACGCAGCAGTGCGTGAGAAGCTTCGAACGCGCCTTGTCAACGAACGCGCTGTTTTGTGCTGCTTACGATGCAAGAACGTGCGCAGGTTCAGAGTTGCACGGTTCAATGAAATCCCAGGCATTAACAAATGCACGAAATGTTCCGGAACCATGCTCGCCTGTGCTCGAGAAGGCATGCAAACCATGCTCGAAGGCTGGGTTGCTTCAGAAGATGAGAAAGATCAAGCACGAATGATCAAGAACGCTGACATTGTTCAAAGCAGGGGCTATGAAGCCGTTGTGTGCCTCATGGGACGAGGGGTGGGTGAGGCAACCGCACAGCGCTTGCTAAGGCGAACCCAGCGCAACAACATGGAAGGCTTGCTCGAAGCGATTCACAATGCAGAAATTGAGTACGCCCGAACGCGACGGTTCTGGGCTTAAACGGGTGATTCCATCTTGTTGATGGCAAGAGCTGCAGCCACAACATCACCGTCTTCCCACCAATCCACTGCGATGAATGTGGGGCGTTTGCCATGTTGAATCCAGCATTCAGTGGCTCGTTCAACCAAAAATTCGACGTTGTTTGCTTCCTCACCCCTCGAAGGGTCTGAAAGCCCAAGTGGACCGCGAAGCCAGTTGTTCATGTGAAACACTTCTTGTTCGGGATCGCCACGCAGTGGGTCGCAATTCATGTCTTCAGTGTTCTCTTCAGCAAAATTAGTGGTCCAACTGTGGGTCAAGAAATCATGGATCCAAGGATGGTTTGGGTCTGCGCCCTGCTCCCAAAACACAACCAATGGAGTGCCAGACTGAACCATCGATCCCAGCGTAGGCCATGGTTCATTCATTGAATGGAAGAACACTTGCTCGTACATACCAGACGCCTCGAACACCGATTTTAGATGGTCTGGCTGGACATAATTTTCGACGAGCAGCGTCACCACATCACGGGGGGAACCCTCCATCAGCCCTTTCAATTGACTCAACCAAGATTCCGCATTCACATTGCCATAACTGCACGGGCTGAACCCTCGGTCATCGTCGCCATGGCACAACCTGACGGTTTCAACTCGCTCATCGCCAAGGGTCTCGTAATGAGTGTCAATCATGAACGCCCTCATGCCTGCGTTCCATTGTGCTAAGAGGCCGGTTTGGTGGTTTGCTGCCGGGTAGTAAATTCCATCCTCATGCGTGGAAAAGGCATTGTGAGTTTCAGGGAACGTGACATCCGAATAACTGCGTTCACACAACACGACCAATCCGTTGCACGCCTCGCCTGCTTCGGCATCCTCTTCGTTTTCGGTTTCGCTCATTGGGACGGTCGGAGTCACACATCCAGAAAGCATTAGCAGGGTGGTGAGAGCCAATGCCCCAAGAGAACCCCGCATGTGTCTGCGTTGAGGCTTCTGTGCATCAATGAGTCGGTTGATGTGTCAAGCCTTTGGGTCAACCGTACGGACGAGCACACCTGCTTCGAGCAGCATGCCATTCGAGGTGTCAAAGTCTTCTTGCCATCGTTCTGGAATATTTTCAGGTGTCGGATAGACAACTTCGTGAATGCCTGCTTGTATGAGCGAGCGAGCGCAACGGGAGCAAGGGGGCCAAGTCACAAACGCCGTGTTGCCTTTGAGAGAGACGCCGATGCGAGCTGCGTGCATGATGGCGTTTTCCTCTGCATGGCAAATAAGCGGGTATTTTTTGTTGCGATCTGTGAGACGGTCGTTGTCATCACTGATGCCTCTTGGAAAGCCATTGAACCCTGTGGATCGAATCTCTCGGTCCTCACCAACGACAACACATCCAACTTTCGTCGAGGGATCCTTGCTCCATCCGGATATGTGAAATGCAAGGTCAAGAAAACGTTCGTCCCACTTGTCACTCATTGTCGCACCAACCCAAGCACACTGGTCGGTGCTATCATTGCTTCGCCAAGAGGGAAAGGTCCTCATCATTGGAACGGCCGAGCGCCTCGAGGATGTTTCCTTGCAAATACAACGACCCGAGGCTGACCACCAAGCCGACCTCACGAGGCTGGCTTTCGGCAAGGTAGTGAATGGCTTCGAGCGGTTTGGGTTCGACACGAACAGATTTGCACGGCCAGGCGAGGCTTGCAATGACCGTTGCTGAAACTGCAGGGTACCTGCCGCCTTGTGGTTCAGTGAAGACGATTTGATGCGGTGGATGACGTTCGCAGAGTTCGATGAGAGGCTGACAGAACATTCCCAAGTCTTGCTGCGGTGATGTACCAAACACAAGCGTCCACCCGAAGGGTTTGGTTTGATTCGATGCTGCAATGACCTGTTCCAACTCGGGCAGCACTCGCAACAAGCCGGAAGGGTTGTGGGCAGCATCGAGCACAAATGGATGCGCCGAATGGGTGCTTGGTTCGACGCGCTGCATACGAGCTGGCCAGCGCACTTGCTCGAATGCCTCCCCCATAGCGGATGTTGGAAGCCCGACTTTTTTGAGAAGAGAAGTGGCTAGGATTCGACCCTCGTCCCGAACAGATGCCCCCGGAGGAATCTCAATCAGCTTCGGAACGGCAGGCGCCTGATGTTCACCGAGCGCCGTCTGGCCAGCGGATTGCACTTCGTCAAGCATGGCTTGTTCAACCTCCTCGGTCATCGGGTGGCGAATCAGAATTGGACAATTTGGACGGGAAATAGCCGCCTTCTCCTTTGCAATCAGAGGCAATGAATCACCAAGTATGTCGCTGTGTTCTGCGCTCACCGATGTGATCAAACAAGCGGTTGCAGGACCTGAACGGGTTGCGTCCTTACGCCCACCCAACCCGGTTTCAAGAATCAAGACCTCGACGCCAGCATCACTGGCGCATTTCATCGCAGCGAGGTAGGTGGCCTCGAAAAAGGTCAATGGAACAATGGGGTCTTGGGCCGCAGCATCTCGAACCGCAGCCAAAGCAGCCTCGAAAGGGATGGATGAGATTGGAACACCGTTGATTCGAATTCGCTCCTCAACCCGAATGAGGTGGGGTGATGAAAACAGGAGGTTCGAGACGCCATTGAGCGTCAGCGACCCGGCCATGAGCGCGCACGCAGTTCCCTTGCCATTGCTTCCGGCGACATGGAGTATGTGTTCGGGTGTGTGTGGAAGATGCAGTCGCTTGAGGACGGATTTGGTGTGGGCAAGACCAAGGGCCATTCCGCCCTTTTTGGTCGCCTCAAGCCAGGTTCGCACATCGTCCACTTTCCTCGCCCCAGC
>OCRI01000005.1_pt1 | contig 82468 bp, 65 predicted proteins | sample 1534641 | NCBI WGS metagenome assembly OCRI01 (sample SAMEA3275473, study PRJEB22092) | marine metagenome | reverse complement strand
CCTGAGACGTTTGGCGCTCCCTCGCCAGGGGACATCGTATGGGATGGCGAAAACGAGGTTGTTGAGCGCACCCCTCCGCCAACAAATGGCCCCCAAATCGAACTCGCCACCACAATGGTTCCAATCCACACTCGTTACGGGTGCTATGACAATCGTGGGCGACTGGCTCGAGCGACGCATTTAGCTCAACGGCAATTCCACGAGGGTATGTTCCGACGCGGCTCTTCCATGAAGTGGAATGACGTGCTCGATATCCTTTGATTGCTGGGCTCCCATGGATGCCCCATCAACCATTGATATACGCTGCCGTTGATGTATTAAATGAGTAAAATGAAGGGCAACGGGACACAAAAAGAAGCACGCTTGGCACGACTGAAGAATGAAATCGTGGAGTATGTATCTTCACAAGAAAGCTGTTCTGCAGCAGACATCGTGCATCATTTATCGAACGAACGACGGATGAGAAACCACGGGCTTACTGCTCGGAAAGTCGGCTTCTTCATTCCACGCTATCTTTCTGAGTTCATTTCATTCACACTCGATCACGGAACAGGAAAGCGATTGTATCACCTTGCGGCATGATGGAAGCGCTATCTTCATGCCACCGATGCTCATGCCCTGTTCATGGAATGGCCTGATTGGGTGACTGCCCACGCCCTTTTCCCTGCATTCTCACAAGAGGAGCAGGAGGGTGCAGTCCCTGTGTTTTCCCTCGGAGAGCCAGCTTGGTCGCTCCTCGACCCTGAATCCACAAACGGACTCAAATCTCAATTGATGGCAGTCATCAACGCTTACTCAGAGCCAACCCAAGATCCTACGATGAGCGGAGCAACCGTTGACGAATCACAAGGCCCAGTCGTTGTACACGCGAACGCAACTGTCGAGCCTTCCGCCCATTTCATCGGCCCGTGCTTGGTCGAATCAGGTGCCTCCATTCGCCATGGCGCGTACGTCCGGCCGCACGCATGGATTTGTTCTGGTTCGGTGGTTGGCCACTCAACAGAAATCAAACATTCGATTTTGCTGCCTGGGGCAAAAGCACCCCACTTCAACTATGTAGGGGATTCAATCCTTGGATGCGGCGTAAATCTTGGCGCAGGTACAAAACTGAGCAACTTACGAAACGATGGGGGGGAAGTTCACCTTCGCTTTGAAGGTCAAAGACTGGGAAGCGGCCTCAGAAAATTCGGCGCCATCCTTGGAGAACATTGCCAGTTGGGATGCAACAGTGTGACCAATCCAGGGACCGTCCTCGGACCGAACGGTGTGGTCTGGCCAAACACAACAGTCACCGGCCTCTCTCCTGCCAATTCGATTCACAGGTGAACGAAATGACCCGTCGCTTGTTTGGAACCGATGGCATTCGTGGCAAAGTGATCGACGCATCCTCCGATGAAGAAGCATCGATCGCCGCTCTTCACGATCAGCGGGTCATCAGCACAACCCTCCTCCGCATCGTTGGGGAAGCACTTGGACGGACCATGGACCAATTGCCTGGCAAGGGCACAAAGGCAGTGATTGGATGGGACGACCGCCCAAAGAACACAGAATTGGTCGCCGCACTCACCCTCGGGCTTCGGCTTACAGGATGCACGGTTGTTCATGTGGGGATGTGCGCAACGCCTGCCCTCCATCGTGCTACCCTCCGTCATCAAGCACGAATTGGTTGCATGGTCACAGCCAGTCACAATCCTGTATCGGATTCTGGATTGAAGGTGTTTGATTCGCTTGGTTACAAAACGAATCCTCAGTACGAAGATTTCGTCTCGAACACTGCGGATGCTTTAGCCTCAGAAGAGCGAGAGATTGACGCCATCGATCGCGCAGAATTATCTCAACCAAGCCAACCATATGACGCCTCGATGAGCGCAGCAAACCATCACCCGTCATGGCTCTCAGAGCGGTATGCTCATTTCCAATTTCTGACCGGAGCTGCAGAAATCAAAGGAGCAAATGTGGCCCGTCCGTTCGTCATTGACGCGTCGAAGGGTGCCGCTCACACCTGGTTGGCCAGTTGGTTATCAGAGCAAGGCCTCGAAAGCATCGAGGTGAGCGCAGAGGCACCAGCTCTCAACCTCAATTGTGGGGCTGGAGATTTTTCTCCAACCCAAACCTGGACCTTTGAGGAGGCATCAAACTCTCCGCACATGTTGCTGCGAAATCTCACGCCATCGCCTCCTGGAACACTGGTCGGCGCCGCACTGGATGGCGACGGCGATCGATGCCTTGTCCTCCAAGCAACCCGAGATGGTTTCATGGTCGTTGATGGGGATGCGATTGGGGATACCATCCTGTCCACCGCAGCACTTCATTCGAAGGCCCCATGGCATCTTGCTGCGAGCATTGAATCAGATCTTTCACTGCTCGCCACCGCAGAGCGCTTACCTGCACTGGTTAAGACCTCCGAGACCGCTGTCGGTGACCGTTGGCTGTCGAAAGCACTTGGCGATTCACTCCCACATTCTGAAACACCTCCACGATCGATTGGCGTTGAGGATTCAGGCCACATTGTGATGCCAACACCACTCCCGGGAAAAACTGGCGATTGGGCCTTGGTTGGCGATGGCGCAGCGACGCTTGTTGCTTACCTGCTTGCCTTCTCAAATCAAGACGCAACGCATCACATGAAGCGAGGTTGGAAGCAACGCCGCTCTGTGAGCGGCGTGGACCGAACCCTATGGAGCGGTCAAAACCAACTTGCGGACCAAGTTGAGTCGACTGCAAAGGCTTTCTTTGAGCAGCAAGGCACTGTCGAGCAATGGAATCGTCACGGTCTTGAAGGTGAATCAAACCTCATGCTGATTTCATTCGAAGTCGATGGACACCCAGCTTCACTTGGCGTTCGAAACAGCGGTACTCAGGCCAAAATCAGTGTATCATTGCGCCTGTCGCCAAACATCAATTCGGCCAATGCCCCAGATCTCATGAGTTCACTGACCAACATTTTGAGTGCAGAAATGAAGGCATGAATGCCCCATAATCCAACTCACTCGTTGGCCATTTCGCCTTCAAAGGTCTGCGTAAGCCACGTCACAATGCCGAGGAGCGTAGCGGAAGCAAGCAGGATGGCAAACAATCCTGTGACGGAACTGCCTCCAACGAGCACAACTCCGGCAACAATCCACCCGAGCACCAAATCAAGAGCTCCAACAATTCTCCAGCCTTTTCTGAGGGTGAGAATACCGCTGACCCACGAAACGGTCGAGGCGATGAGAATGAACACAACAGCGTACACGAGGTTTGGGAAGCCAAAGCAAGCCAAGAAGAGTAAAATGTGCAGGGCCCACAAACCAGCAGGAAGCCAGAGCCCCATCCGGTTCTTGACGGTCCATGCTACAAAGCCAACCGTGATCATGGACATGGCTGAAGCGACAAGGTAGAATGGAACAGCGGTGAAGTCGAGCAGTTCTGGCGCCCATGCCATGATGCCTTGCACCACGAGGGGGAAGGTAATCCATGCCATCAGAGCAGGCGCAGGTTGTTGCCACCATACGCTTCTTCGTGCGGTGAAGGCGAGCACCAACAACCCTGCGACTCCGAAGGAGAGCACACACACAGCGATGGCCCAAGCACTTCGGCCAGCGGCCCCCCGGTGATCGCCCATCTTTCGTTGAATCCGCTTCCCTTCAATCCAATCAAAGCCAAGCACGGCACCAACAAGCGCTACCTCAATTCCCATCATTGGAACACCTGAGTCAAACAGGTATTCGCCAAATGGGTCGAAACTGAAGGGGAGAGGCACCTCGCCGCCAATAAGAAGGCAAATGACGCGGTCCAGCATGGCCAAAAACACGACACCTTCCAATGCATTTGGAAGACGTAGCCCGAGATCACTGCGTCCAATGACGCCCATGCCAGCCATCATCGCCAAGCCACCGAAAAGAACGAGCAAATGCCACGTATCCTCGAGCACCACGACGGAATTCGAAGCCCTTCCAGCGACGTGAATCAGTACCAAGCCAGCCATGCCAACCGCAATTGGTGACTCAATGCCCATGATATCCGGGAGCCTCAAGCCAATTTCGTTTGCTCGTAACCGTGCGGCTCCGACAAACAGCATCGAAAGTAAAACTCCGAACAGCAATGTCATCAGCGTGTTACCTGAAAGGAATGAAATCACCGTCGTCGCAAGGATTGTGGTCACAAGGAACATCATCGTGATGATTGGCTGGTGGTGAATGTCTCCAGTTTCAAGGTCGTTTTCTCCAGCCGTACTCCAGTTCTTCGAGCGCTTTCGTTGTTTTTCAGCAAGTGCCAACAACTCGGTATCGATGAGTCGCAAGGAGCCTTGGACAGGCCCCGAATCATCAGTCGACGATGCTTGTGACTGCAAAATGACCCCACTGGTCCCAGCCACATCACCCGCATTGACCCTCTCGACCACGCCCATGGTACTGTATTCGCTTGCGCTTGTTGAGGCAGCGAGAAACTGTTGCATCCTTTCCCGCTTTTCTTTAATCCGCGCAAGGCGATCGTCGCGACGGGCAAGGGCGCGCATGCCGGCACGGAACTCCCCTTGAACGGCGAGGAAGGAACCCGAGCCAACGAAGGCGATCAAAGCGGTGAGCACAACGAATGTCATTTCAAGTGTGAGTCCAGCCAACGCCATTGTGATGATGAGCCCTAAGGCTGCAAAGGCAGGCGGGAGGAGTTTTTCAAGCGTCACTGCTCGTTGAAGGTACAAGATGAGGGCGACGAGCCCAACGCCTGTTAAGACCAACAAATTCAACTCAGGTGAAAGCATACTCTTCGCTCCAGTCAGCTCAACGTTCGTAATCGGCTCAAGGCTGATGACGATGTAGAACGCTGCGATGAATCCTAGCATCAATGTCAGCAATCGCCCGGGCAAGGCTTCAGTCAGCTCCAGTTCTGCTAGGCTTGTCCCGTCCTTTCTTCGCCGATCGGTAGCGAGCAGCATCAAACCACATGCTGCGACCATGATCATGGCCCAGAATGCCGACTGTCCATAACGCCAAACGAGGATTAAGGCAAAAACCCCCCAGACCGTCATCAAACTACGTGGTTTTCCAAGATGCCTGCCACGCCATACCATCAACGCATGACCGATCAGCAAGAGGCCCATTGCTGCCAGCAGCCCGGGCATAGGGAGTGCTCCGGGCCGAGTGATGCCCCAAATGACGACAACTGAAAGAATGAAGCTGAGGTTCCACAATTTAGCGAACCCTGAGTCTCGAAAACGGGCGCCAACTTCGGAGGCTCCAGCAAGGCGTGCTGCCAGATTGAGTCCAGTTTCACCATGGTGAACATTGACGCTGATTTGCTGCACGATGAGCACACACAACCAAGCGGCAAGGTCGATTTCATCGAGTGAAATCGGGATCAAGTCCATTGATACTACCCTCGATTCAACATCGCTTGCGAAGAAGATCAACCACACCCACGGAGCAAGCACGGCGGTGCCAGCAATCGATGGCGAATCTCGCTGGACGGCCAACCACGACAAACCGACCCATACCACGCCTTGGGAGACGAGCAAAAGGCGGCCGTTGCCATCCGCTTCACCAGCAGGAATTAGCAGCGTCAAGAGCACGACAATCACTGTGCCCCCCATCCACAGAACATGGTCCGAAACCGAGGTCTGGTTTCGCAGGAGTGCGGCGGCGGTGAGCACTGCGGTCACCGCTGCATAGAGGCTGTACGGACTCAACCCCGCTGGCAATTCAACCTCGAACGCCTCTGAATTCAACAAGGCCAGACCAATCAACATCACCGGTGCTGGATAGAGAATGAAAGGGGCGAGATCTTTCAGATGGACGCCTCGTACCACGAGGTAGGATGCGCTGAAAGCCGAAACCAAAAGGAGCAATTGCGCCAGGGCATACCCGGTCTCAAGACGGTTTGCAGCGATGGCCAATAGGGCGCCAATCATACCCAGGCCAACAGAAACAGACCACAAGGCAGGTTTGCCGAGTCCAAGCGCTTTGAGGGCGTCAGAAAACCAATTTTCAGCCCTGACAAAGGAAGCAGCCACAACAGCGTTCGTCGCCGTCACACCAGCCATCAAGAGAAACAGCAACAATTCATCATCAAATCGAACGAGTTCCACTCCGAAAAACGACCAATCATTTGAGAGAGCGTGAACACCAACCCAGAGGTAGGACGAAGCAATGCCCAAGCTTGCTAAGTTGCCTGAGCGGCGCATGAAGGCAAGTCCATGCATCAAGAGGGTACCAATCCCCACCATTGCCGCAACCCCCACTTCGCCGTACAACGCCCCTGCAGCGCTCCCAACGATGAGTAAAATCAGGGTTGCCTGTGCAGCAATTGCATCTTCGTCATGGCGTTGAGCAATGAATATGTTTCCACCGACAACAGCCAACATGCCGAGTCCGAGTGTTTCATTTGCGCCGAGTGGCGATGCATCGAACCATCCCCAGTGCCATGAATCGAGGACCAATCCGTAAAACAATTTCATCGATATGATGACCCAGGTGACGCCAAGCAACCGCATCGATGGTTTTGGGATCCAACGTTCGCCGAGGTACAATCCGAACACCCCCATCGAGAACAAACCTAGGCCGCTCAATTCAGGGGGTAAGACGGTTCCAACAACCGCACCGATGGCGGACCAAACGGTCACCATTGCCACGAGTAGTCCAAGCCCAAGCCGTCGCTCACCGTGAACAGCGAGGTCTTCCACGCTGTCTAATTCTGGTGCAGATTGAACCGTTCCGTCACGCTGAACCGCCCCTGGCTCGTTGGTTTGCTCGTCACCCTTTGAGAACAAAGATACGATTTCACCCACGGCTTCGTCAACCTCTTCCACAGGCTGAATTTGAACGGATTCGGGTTGCTCGTCAACCGCTTTCGAAGCGACCATGAATGAGCCGAGATCCATGCCTCGTGGACGTTGGAAGTCGCGCTTCCTGAGCACGTCATCACGCGGAGGGCTCGAGCCGGCCCCCTCGTTGCGCTCCTCGGCCATGCGCTTGCTCTTGTTCGCCTCCTTGAATGCTTTCTCACGAATCTCGGCGCCCACAGGCGGTTTCCCATCGCTTTCTTTTCCTTCGACCCGAATCGGAGGGCGGCGCTCCACCAACTCGCTAACCATAGCGGAACATTAGCAATCGTCCCACCAAAAGGGACAAAGAGGGCCTGTGGAACGCAACGGCATGGCCGACGCCCATGGGGCCCCCACAGGGGACCTTTCTTCGTACGGAATCACCCCCGCTGGTGAAGTCTACTGGAACCAAGATGCTCCGACTTTGATTGAACTCGCTGTGGCCAGAGGCGAAGGCGTGTACAGCGCTCATAGGGCCCTCGTCACCGAGACTGGCGAACGAACCGGCCGTTCACCAAATGACAAGTTCATCGTCGATGAACCATCCACGACTGATGACATCAATTGGGGCGATGTCAACGTCTCGACGGACGCTGAGACCTTTGTCCGCATGCGGGCCAAGGTGGTTGAATACCTCTCATCGAAGGACGCACTCTTCGTCCAAGATTTGTATTGCGGTGCAGACTTCAGCGAAGCCCTTCCAATCCGAGTCGTGAACCACAATGCTTGGCACAACGCCTTCGCACGCAACATGTTCATCCGTCCGAGCGAGGAGCAGCTCCAACACCACACACCAGAGTTCACGGTGCTTCACGCACCACACTTCGAAGCAAGTCCTGAGGACGGATTGAATTCTCAATGCTTTGTCATCGTCAACTATGCTGCGAAAGAAGTCATCATTGGTGGCACACGCTATGCTGGCGAAATTAAGAAATCCATCTTCTCAGTGATGAACCTCATTCTTCCAAAGAAAGGCATTCTCCCAATGCACTGCTCAGCAAACACAACGGGCGAAAACACCGCGATTTTCTTCGGCCTTTCCGGCACTGGAAAAACGACGCTCTCAGCGGATCCAAAGCGTGCGCTGATTGGCGATGACGAGCACGGTTGGGGTGCAAACGGCGTGTTCAACTTCGAAGGCGGCTGCTATGCAAAACTGATTGATTTGTCCGAGGAAGACGAGCCTGCCATCTTTGGCACCACTCGTAAATTCGGGACAGTTCTCGAAAACATCGTGATGGACAGCGATGGCGTCCCTGACTTTACTGACACGAGTAAAACCCAGAATACACGAGGCTCGTACCCGATTGAATTCATCGAAAACCGCACCCTCGATTCGAAGGGCGGCCACCCACAAAATGTGATTTTCCTCACCTGTGACGCGTTTGGTGTCCTCCCGCCAATTTCTCGACTGACCCCAGACCAAGCGGCCTACCACTTCATTTCCGGATACACGGCAAAGGTTGCGGGCACCGAAGTTGGTGTCAAGGAACCACAAGCCACCTTCTCTGCTTGCTTTGGTGAACCATTCATGCCAATGCATCCGGGGGTCTACGCAGACCTCCTCTCCTCCAAGATGGCGGAGCACGGAGCAACTGCTTGGCTCATCAACACTGGTTGGTCCGGTGGTGCTTACGGAATTGGAAGCCGAATGAAAATCCGCCACACCCGTGCTATGCTCAACGCTGCTTTGGATGGCGACCTCGACGCTGTCGAATACATCAAAGATGAGCGCTTTGGCTTTGAAGTGCCAAAGGAATGCCCGAATGTTCCATCTGAAGTGCTCCAACCACGCAGCACATGGGATGACAAGCAAGCGTTCGACGCAACCGCTGACAAACTTGCTGCAATGTTTAACGAAAACTTCGCTCGTTACGCAGAAGGCGTTTCTGAAGCCGTGAACGCATCTGCACCTGCTCCACTTGCGTGATCACAAAAAGTCACTCAGTGAGAGTTGCTTCGCTCGGTCGTTGTTGAATAACGAGTCGACACTATCGGCCAACCATTCAACGTTCTGTTTGGTGTACGTGTCCACGCCATAGGTCGCCATAACGTGCTTTGTGACCTTGATGTACTTTCGAACAGCACCTTCGGAGACAGTGAGGGCAAGTTTCCCTCCACATAAGCCGCCTTCTGATTTGGCAACACCAACGCTTGCAAGCCCTTGACCAGAACTCTTCGTCGGTTGAATGCAAGTGCCTGCGATCGGCATCCTACGGTAGGAATGTGCGCATTTCAGGCACCGCACCTTCTGCCTCGCATAGGCATTCATGTTCCCGCGCAAGTCGGGCAAAAAGTGCGACCGAACCACGCTCGAAGCAACGGTTCGGACATCGACGCCTCGTAATCTATGTCCAAGATCGAGTTGGCCATTCATCTTGTCAATCATAGTGTCAAGGGTCTTGTAGGCAGACAGTGCAGGTCCAGCATCGATTGCATCACAATCGTGTGTGTATCCATAGCCGCGGACTGCGGCGATGCTCCCCAACCGTCGTTCGACGAAATCCATTCTGTCAGCGATGGTTTTCGGGTGGGGTTGATTCAAGGTGGTCTCGTAGAAATCCCGTTCGTAGAACCAACCTGAGTCGACGTTGAGCGCTTCTTTGTCAACTTCGGTGGGGTTCAGTCGAGTCGTTAAGACAAGCGGAGCATCCATCAGACCGCCTCGATTGGCAGGAAGGATTTCCCTGCTGAAGTTCAGCAAACCATCCATGAGAAGCATGATCGCATCTTCATCACCATCGCAGTTCCTTCGCTTTGCTGCGTGGAACAACGGGTGGGCATAGCCACCTGAACAGTCTGCCCATCCAATGATTCGGCTCAACACGCCGCCAGAGGTGTGAGGGGCAAGGGCGCAAATGAGGTGGCCGACCAAATCGTCTGGCGTGTTCACATTGTAATACGGCTCCATGCCGTAGTAGCGAACAAGTAAATCGTCAATGAATTTCGCAGTTCGAACAAAGAACTCGCCAGCATTTTTCGCCACGATGAAGTCTTGAGGGAAGATTTCCAACATCTGTTCATCGTTTTCAAGAGGGTTCCCTTCAACATCATGGGTGTAGCCAAGCGATTCGATGGTTTGCCATGTGACGCCAATTTCGCGGGGCGTGAAATGGGTTACAGGTACGTCACTCATATCGAAACGAACGGTTCCGTCGCGGAACACTGGGAGTTGGAATTTTGCCCTTAGCAATCCTTTTTCGATGGCTTCTGGTGTTTGATCGCGTGAGGCTATTTTCTTCATGCATTTGACCGTTCGAGGAATGCGGTCCATCCCTAAACGGATTCGCGCATCTTCGAGAATGGTGTCCAAACGAACCGATTGAATTTCACCACGTCGCCGTCTGTTGCTGTTCTCAGATTCGCGCATCGCGGTGCGCCCTCGGCAATTTACGCCGACGCGCCCCTCGCCGTGTTCGTCCAACAACCGGTGGTGGCAGACGACAAACGGAGACTCCTTGCCGCATTTCTTGCACACTCGCCGTCCCATTTGCACTCGAATGGTTTGCTTTTCCGCGGCGATGGACATCAGGCGCTGATTGCCACCTGTAAGGTCAATCGGGAACAGCGCATGGGTCATGGGGCTCATGATTCTCGGTGCGGCTTTTTCCGGCCGCCCCATTCGACATCCAACCCGCACAGGGGCGGAGTGTTCCCATCGTAGTTCCGATATTTTTCTGACTTGAATCAAAATCCCATCAACGACGTGGTCGTCTTCGTTCACTTGAGCGGCAAGGTACTGTTCCGGGTTGTCAGGACCCGGGTCGGGCACTTGCTCGGCGGCGTTACGGCCAACTTCATCGGTTTCAGCAATGCCAAGCCCACGCTGACGCGCATCGGTTTCAGCGGCAATTCGAACGGTTGCTCGCGCTTCTTTCAACGCCTTCAATCGCTTTCGTTCCTCAGTGAGGACAATGTGGGCCTTCTTGAGTTCCTCAATGCGCGCCTCGAACCTCGAACGAGCATCGACAATCCTCAACGGCTTCTCCCCTTCAAAGCTGAATCCAAAACCATCCAGAACGGCTGGCCAACCCGATGTGATGACCAGGTCGTCACCATCATGGTGGTGGGCAAGACCAAGGATCATTGCAACACCCTTTGCCATGCCGTGTTGAACGAGGGTCCACGCCTCCGGCGTCTCTCCACCAAAGATCGGTGGCAGTGGACGCAGATCGTGGCCGGGAATGGCATATGCATCCAAATCATCGATGCGTTCTGGCCGTAAGACGTCCATTGCCCCTGCACTCCAGCCTTTGACACCGTTGGCGATTCGCAGCTGCCTTGCCTCAGGCTTTGGAAGGGCATTGAGGCCATCTTCAGCGGCGATGATCTCGTGCTTCGATGTACCAAAGTCTTCGATGGTTGCTCGCTCCAGCAACGTGAGTGCGCTCGGCACCCATTCGAGAGGCAGGTCGAGGAACCAAGGGTTGTGCGGAGGGGGGAGCGAAGTCTTGTAACGAACGGCAATCGCCTTTGCTTGCTCCCAAGTTGGTCGTTGATGCCGAAGGAATTCATGCCAGCGTCTGCGGACATGGAATTGCGCATTCGGGTCTTCGGCGTCTTCAGGGTGGATGCCTGGTGAGCCTTGAGGCGCTTCACTGCGCGCCATGTTCATCAGTCCAAGCAATCGTTCGACTTCGGATTCATCCGGGAGTTCTTCGAGCAAATCACTCGCCCACCAGTCATCGCAATATCCTGCCGGGACGAGGTTCTTGTTGTTCTCCATGAATTCGCCGTAACCAAGAACCAATTCCCCGTTGTCCCACACCGATCCGACTTTCGACCTGATTAGAGCAAAGCTTGCCGCATCATCCAATCGGAGGAACCGACCATCATTTAGCACAACCCAGGGCCCTTCTGTGTGGTCTGAGGGGGTGATTGCGCATGCTTTCCCCGGCCGTTCAATTTTCATCTGTGTGCCGATGGTGATGAAGTCATCCATAGCGAGCATGGAGGCTGTGTTGGTCGAAGCCGCAGCGAGGCCAGAGGGGCGTGCTCGGCCGTACCGTAGCCGGAAACCACCTGCTTCGAGCGGTGCGCCAAAAACAGGCCGCCCTGCGATGATGTCCTTCATGAATTTGGTAATGCTTGGAACCTTTCTCGACTTGAAGACAGGCCCCTCCCCATCATTTTCTTTCTCTTTCCCACGGGAGGCGAATTTGGAAATGAAATCCCAACCCGGGACACTGAGCCGCTCTGTGTGCTTCTGGATTTTTGGTGCCTTGAGACACATTCCTTCGCCGATCACCAACAGGACACCGCCTCGAATCCTTGGCTCATCGATGTTTCGAACGCGCCCATACCCAGCACACTCAATTTTCTCTGTTGATTCCCCGTTGATCATAATCGGGCATGCGCGAACGATTTCGTCGATTTCCGATGGCGATGGGCGATATTGTAAATTCCCTCGGTAGAGACCAAATTCTTCCTTGACGCGCTCAACTTCAGGATCAGTTGGTTGGTAGTGCCCGATGTTCAATTCACGACGAATCATGTCGGCGATGAGGACAGCGAGCGCTTGTGCTGTTCCACCTGCTGCTCTGATCGGCCCAGCGAAATGAACCGATACGAATTGTGAACCATCAACATTGTTGAGCAAACGAACTTCGCTGATTCCTTCGAGGGGAGCAACGAGAACAGCTTCAGTGAGCACTGCAAGCCCAACACGGAGCCCAACGTCGATGGCCGTTACAAGATCGTACCCCTTTTCGCGAAAACCCCGCGCCACGGACTGAGCCATCATGATCGATGTTGTTTCCCGGTCGTGTTCGGCGAGGAGGGTTCGAATGTCATCGGCTACTTCGTAACCGTCGAGGTACTCAATGAGCAGTTTTTCAGTTCGTCCAGCCAAATCAGCGGCTCGAGGAATCTCGACATACTCTTTGTGGTCATAGCCCTTTTTTCGAGCTTGTTCCGCAATGATGTATGCCTCATCAGCCCGCTCATCTAACCATTGGTGATAAGCCACCATCTCGGCTTCAAACCGTTCCACGTCGACACCAATCAGGGGGTTATGGCCCCGGATTTGCGCCTTCGTTTCATCGGATGACATGGTACTCTTCTGGCCCTTGGCGGCGACCGTTTATGAGAGGCGCGCCCGAAAAACAATGAGAAAGCACCCACAGAAGAGGAAAGGAAAGTTCATCTCTAACGCTGCCGACCCCCGAAACATGACCGTCCACGAATCCCTCCGAGCCCATGCGAAGTGGCCCCGACTTGTGCAGCTCGTGCGAGACCTTGCCTTCATCGATGGCGGGAATGATGAAGCGTTCACGCTCGCAAGTGGGCGAACTTCACGGTGGTTTTTCGATACAAAACCAGTCATGATGCACCCCGAATCAACGCATCTTCTCGGCGAATTGTTCAACATGCGCATGGATGACCTCAACGCAGATTTCGTTGGTGGGCTTGAACTTGGGGCCGTCCCCCTCACAGCAATCGCCGTGACTGCTTCGCCAGCCGACCACCCTCGCCTCGGATTCATGGTTCGAAAGGAACCAAAAGGTCGCGGCGGAAGGAAGACAAACAATCCTCCGGGGATTGAAGGGTCGCCGCTTACTGATGGCGGGCGCATTGTGATTGTCGAAGACGTCACAACAACCGGCGGATCGGCGATAAAGGCGGTTGATCGAATTCACGCTGCAACCACATGCAAGGTGATTGGCGTCATTAGCATCGTGGATCGGCAGGAAGGCGCAGCACAGGCATTTGCAGATGCAGGCATTCATTTTGAAAGCATCATGACTCGTTTTGATGTAGCGGGGCAGTGAGGCTCTTCCATGGCGGAAGTCCTTGACCCAGCCACCACCTCTGTGGAAGGCCTCAGCGAATCTGCACCGGATTCGACCGCACCAGCGGGCCTTGTGTTTTTCCACGCCAGTGAGGGAAAGCCGTTGGCTACGCCGTGGCAAGTGGCACTCATTCGCTCGCAATTGCTCGCTCATGCAGCACTTCCTGAAGGGATTGTGCTCGATTGCGCCTGCGGAAGCGGCATTCAACTTGCAGCCCATGCGTCGGTTCTTCAACGCCCCGCACTTGGCGTTGAACTCGACCCAAATCGTGCCCAGGCGAGCGCTGTCAACCTCAACACGATTGCAATGCAACGTCAAGAGACCGAATCAGAATGGATGCGTTCCAGCCGCGTCGTGATCGGCGACGGCAGGGACGGAGAAGGAATCATCGAGGCTCTGACGGCCTCTCTTGGGCGTGCTCCTCGTCCCAAAATCGCCATCCTCCACCTTGACCCAGCCCGGCCCAGAAACAGCCGCACGCACGGTCTCGAAGAAATGGCACCTCGCCTCGATGAAGTGTTCGCTGGCTGGGCGCCGTACCTTGAAGAAGGCAGAAATGGGCCATCACTTCTTCTCGACCTCTCACCCCGCCTCACTCACCAGCAACGCCTCGAAGTCGAAGCACTTGTGGACTTGAACTGGCCAGGAATTTTGCGAACGTGGGTTTGGACTTCACGTGGCCGCGGGCGCGTGGACCGATTGGCATTATGGATTGGCAGCGCAGCAGAAGAAGGCGTTGCTCGCCGGTTTGTCCGGGTCCCCCCTAAGCTTGGTGTTGAACCAACCATTGTTTCAGGAGGCCGCAGACTGATGCACGGAGCCGACCACCCTGTTGCAGTTCGACGCCCTCCTCGGCGCGGTGAACGAATCAGTATTCTCGATGCGGCCTTGGTCGAGAGCGGCCTTGCCATGGATTGGCTCAAGACAGTATCGAAGGAAGAAAAGATTGCATGGGGGGTCGTCGATGGACGCCGACCGCAAATCCATCACGATCACCCACTTCGAATCGAAAATCCAGCCGACCGTTTGCTCGTCCAAGCCACCGGTCGCGTGGTCGCACTTGCTCGGATGACATTGGAAGTCTCCAGCGTTGACCGCTTGGTGGAAGTGCTCCTTGAACACGACATCGGCCGCCTTACGGTGCGCGCCACCCTTCCTCCAGAAGTACAACCCAAAGTTCAGGGCGCAATCGACCGACAATTGAGCCGCCGCCACGGTCGGCGTGATGCCTTTTTGGTTCAGCAGCCAGGCGATGAGATGTTGCTGATTTGTGTTGCCGAGTGATGCGTCGTTGCGGAGGGCCGTGTTTTCGGGTGCGAAACAAGGCGAATCTCGCTTTCAGCATCGCGATGAGCGCGTCGCGGTCTTGATATAGGGGAGGTTGGTCGGAAACCTGCTTGACACTAGGTGTCGAGGTTGAAGGTGAAACAACATGGCACGACCAAAAGACGAGGATTTGGGAGAAGATTTCTCATACATTCTGCGAATGGCAGATACTGACATGGATGGTCTCAAGACCCTCTCTACCGCACTGACTTCAGTCAAGGGCGTTGGTCCACGAACTGCAATTCAAATCTGCAAGAACACCGGCTTCTCACCTTCCTCACTCGCCGGTCACCTTTCAGTCGAAGAGCAAGAAACCCTCCGCTTGGCAATCGAAGGCTACGCAGAAACAGTCCCTCTCTGGATGCTTAACCGCCAACGAGATCTCGAAACAGGGGACGAACTCCACCTCACCGGTCAACAAGTTACGTTGACCCTCAAAGACGACATCGACCGTCTTCGTACCATGAAGTGCTACCGTGGTGTTCGCCACGCTAGCGGTAACAAGGTTCGTGGACAACGCGGCCGCTCAAATGGCCGTGGCGGCCTCACACTTGGTGTGAAGCGAAGCAAGTGATATGGAGGGATGATGAATGGGAGAACCAAAGTTTGCACGACCTAAGTTTGACACACCTTCTCACCCGTGGAAGGCAGAACGAATCGAAGAAGAGCACCAGATTCAGAAGAATCACGGTCTCAAGAACATGCGTGAGATTTGGAAGGCCAAGTCTCAGCTCCGACGTCACCGACGTCAAGCCATGCGTTTGATCGGTATGTCCGACGGCACCGCCGCTCACGTAAAGCGTGAAGTCGACGACCTCACCCGTTCTCTTCACAACAAAGGACTCATCGCATCTGATGCGTCCCTCGACGACATTCTTTCTCTCGGCACCGAGGACATCCTCAACCGCCGACTTCAAGCACAAGTCTACTACAAGGGACTTGCAGCAACCATGAAGCAAGCACGCCAACTCGTGACCCACGGTCACATCTGTGTCGGCGACCAGAAAGTCACCATCCCATCGTACCCTGTGAGCCGAGATGAAGAAGAACTCATCAAGTATCACATGTCTTCTGATTTGAACGACGCAGACCACCACGTCCGACAAATCATTGACGGACGTGCATCCTCTGCAGAATATGCAGTCGAAGAAGAAGAAGTGGACCCAGAAGCAACCGCAGAATTCGCTACTGAAGTGAAGGAAGCAGCCACATCAGCCCCATCCGCAGAAGACGCTGGAGGTGACGAGTGATGACACGACGTGCAATTATCAACATCTTCAGTTCATACAACAACATCCTCATGACAGCAACCGATCTTACCGGTGCTGAAACCATCACGACCTGCTCTGGTGGTCAAGTCGTCAAGTCCTCTAAGGACAGCGGAGGCCAATTTGCAGCAACCCGCGCTGCAGAAAAGATGGCTGACTCCCTCAAAGAAAAGGAATTTACCCAACTCATCATCAAATACAGAGCACCTGGAGGCAACCTCTCCAACAACACCGGACCTGGGGCACAAGCCGCAATCCGCGCATTGACCCGTGCTGGAATGACCATCACTCGAATCGAAGACGTGACGCCAATCGCTCACGACGGTACCAAAAAGAAGGGTGGCCGCCGTGGCCGCCGTGTCTGATATTTGAGGTGGAAAAGATGGAAGCAAAGACTGTTGAAGGATGGCCACAAGGGAATGCGACCCGCATTCTCCTTACCGATACTGACGCTGCGCAAGTGAACGCAATCCGTCGAGCTTTGATCGCTGACGTCCCAAAGCTTGCTATCAACCGAGTGGATTTCTCACAAGGTGTGAACCAAGACAACAAGGGCGAAGTCCTTGAATCGGTCAACGTTCTTCCAGACGAGATTCTCGCTCACCGATTGGCAATGATTCCAATCCCTACCTTCCCAGAAGAAGGTATTCACTTCTCCGATGCATGCCCAAACTGCATTGACCTCGCTGAAGAATCAAAAGGATGCCCTTCCTGCCAAGTTCTCTACTCGCTCTCTGCCCGAGGCCCAACCGCCGATGCAGAAGAAGACTACAAAACGGTCTATGCAGGCGATCTCACGACCATCTCAGACCAGATGTTTGACATCCGTGATGAGCACAAGCGAATCCCTCTGACCATTCTATCAAAGGGACAATTCCTCGAATTCTATGCTTTCGCAACCCTTGGGCGTGGGCGTGACCATGCAAAGTGGGCGCCTGCTGCAGCAATTGGTTTCCGCCCACAGCGCATCGCCAAGCTCAACAAGCCAAAGAAGGCAGAGGCACTCTTCGGCCTCGGCTTGAAAACATCTGATGGCAAGAACATCGATGCGAAGCTGTTTGGAAAGGACAAGACCCTCACAGACATCAACCACGTGATCGACATGGAAGCAGCGCTTCACCAAGTCGGACCAGGAACCGGGCGAGAAGGTGATTTCGATGACGCCATCACACTCGAAGAAGTTGACCACGCCTATGTGTTCTCTTTCGAAACCGACGGAAGCCTCACCCCAGAGCAGGCCTTCAACGGCGCAATGGACGAGCTTCAGAGTCGCTTCGAGAACCTCACTGGTGACATTGAGCGAGCCTTCGCTTGATGCTTTCAGCCCCGCGATTAACACCTCCCCATCCGAGGTTTCATAATGGAGCGAGTTTGACATTTACCCATGCAGAATGCGCGCCGCACCGCCCTATGCCTGACCTTCCTGTTCCTCATCGCCCCGATGATGCCGCTCGTAACCGCAGCATCCCCGGACCACGACTTGGCTTTCGATGTGAAGGAACCAACTCCATCTTTTGCAGAACCTTCGCTAAAGTCAATCGATGCACACCCTCTGAAGTCCCTTGAATTGTTGGCGCCTAAAGCCGGAACGAGCAGCGGTCGTGCAGCCTGCCCGAGCCCTTCGACCCTCCAATCTGACGGTGGCTCAAGCGGCGACGCAGGCTCAGATGCCACCACATCTCGTTCTCTGGGCACCAACCCAAACTCAGGCACAACAGGCGCTCAAGGGTGCGTTGACGCCACTGACACCGATGACTGGTACACTGTGACCACAACCGCTGGCAAAGATGTCGACGTTGAACTCGTCGTGCCCGCTGGTGCCGATTTCGATCTCTACCTGGTTGATTCAACCGGGTCTGAATACGACTATGATTGGTCAGAATACAATGACCCCCTCGAAAAGGTCAGCACAGCAGGGACAAGTTTCTCTGGTGCCGCCTCAACCTTTTACATCAATGTTCGAGCCTATACTGGGGACGGCCAATACACGCTCAGAACATGGACAAACAACACACCGCCACGACCCGATCTTGTCATCACTTCGGTGATTGAGCCTGCAACTGCGCAAGCAGGCGACACGGTGAGTGTTGAATACGTTGTTGAAAACATCTACAACACGACATCAGACGCCTTCGAAGTCCAGTTCATCCTCTCAAGCGACCGGACGTACGACGCATTCGACACCTTGCTCGACGAATCCGAACCTGAGGCGGCTCTTGCAGAGAACACCTCGCGAACAACAGTTGCGTCAGTAACCCTTCCGAGCAACCTTCCTGATGGCTCCTACTACTGGATTATATGGGCGGATGGTTACAATAACCTCACAGAATACAACGATACCAACAACAACCTCGCCTCGGACAAAGCCATGCTTGTGGGCGACTCTTGCCAAGACTACAATCCAAATGGTGAGGATGATGCAGGTCTCGGCGCAGATGCGCCAAACAATGAATCTGCAGCATCGACGCCCTTGGGGACCAACGTCACTGATTCCTACACCGGTTGCATCGACGGGCGAGAAGCCAACGATGTGTTTGCATTCGACGTTCCAGCAAATCACAATATTGAAGCACAATTAACAGTGGATCAAAGCGTGTTCTTTACCTTCCGTCTCACAAATTCAAATGACGAAACAATCGATTATGTCGGCACCCAAGGGTTCGTCAGCACCAATGGCGGCGACTATGATGGTGTAGGGGACACATACTTCCTCAACATCACTCGGTCCGGCACCGCTGTGAACTGGACACTGGACGTGTGGACGAACTACTCGACGCCTGCAGCGAACCTCATCGTCACAAATGTAACCGCCCCAACAACTGGAATCGCTGGCACAAGTGTCTCGATTGATGTTCAAGTGAACAATACGGGCTCTTTGTTGGCTCCAGCAAGCACCCTCAGCGCTTGGCTCTCGGTCGATGCGGCCCTCTCAACAGATTGGGACCTACCTTTGGGTAACATCAGCGTACCTTCGATCGATGTCAATCAATCAGAAATTGTTCAATTTTCAGGTACAATTCCTGCAAGCGCGCAAGGCGGTAACTACAGCATCATCGTCATGGCAGATTCTGGAGAACTTATCACCGAAAAGAGCGAATTGGATAATGAAGGAATTGCTGATGAAGAACTGTTGGTGAATACAAAAGCCACCGCATGCCCCTCACAGGATGATGCCGGCTCAGGTGCAGATGCAGGTGAAGACGAAAACACCGCTCTTCTCCTTGGCGAAGACGTGTCCATGACCATTACGGGATGCGTTCACGAAGATGTTGACGCCGCAGATTGGTTCGAAGTTATTGTCTCACCTGGCCTCAACATTACAGTGACACTCGTAAACGCTCCTGATCAGGACGCAGATGTCTATCTTCGAGATAGCGCAGGGGAATGGTTCGAACGCGGGTACCTGTCAGGCTCGAATGATGAAACCATTTCAACTGCTGACGATGCAACCTATGCTGGAGCAGGCGGGACGTTCTTCATCAGCGTTGATGCCTACCTCTCCCTTGGTGTTTACACCCTTGTCATCGAGACAGAAGGCGTCGACCCTAATTCATTCAATTGTGGACAGCAGAATGATTTGGGTATTGGCCAAGATGCACCCGCCGGTAACGGAATCGACCTCGGAACCAACCCCTCCATGGGTGGCGAAGGTTGCTTCTCGGGCGCAGACGATTTGGACATATACGCATTCAGCATGAGCGACAGTGAAAATTTCGACCTTGTCTTTGAAGCGGACACAAGCCTTCCATTCACCGTCACAATTCAAGATGCTGGAGGCAACCTCATTGCTTCAGCAGACAACACAAGCTATGGAATGGTCTTCCAAACACTCGATTCTGAGTTTGAAGGGCAAACCAAGGATTACACCGTTGTGGTTGATGCAGCAGGCGGCTTCGGCCTTTACAACCTCTCCATCAACACAGTGGGCGCAGCACCAGCTGACGTTGCAATCTCCACGCTCGTATGCCCTCTGGATCACACATCTGGCGAAGAAGTGCAAATTTCATGGGAACTTGTCAGCCTACGAGGTCCAGGTGATGACGCATCAATCGTTCTCCACATCGATTTGCTCGATGATACGGGGGCCGAAGTTGCTCGAATGGTCACCACCACCTCCACGGTGTCGACTCAAGGCAACCTCACATTTGGTGCTGATTCAGAGTTCTTTACAACACCAGATGAAACCTCGACAGGCAACTACACCTGCCGCCTCACCATTGATGTGAACGATGACCTGGTCGAAAGTGACGAGAACAACAACGTTCTCATTGGCGATTCTTTCTTCATCCAGAATGAAGAAGAATTGTGGGCCAACGATGTCGACCGGGACGGTTTTAACACCACAGATTCCGGCGACGGAATTGTCGACGACTGCCCAACCACGTTCGGCGAATCAACCATCGACCGATTCGGTTGCGCTGATATCGACGAAGATGGCGTCTCGAACCTGAATGACTTCTGGCCGCTCGATGCATCCCAAGCTCTCGATTCAGACCTTGATTCATTCGGGGATAACCCATTGGGAACCGAAGGTGATCAATGTCCTGATGTGCCTGGAGTAGCAGGTGGAGAAGGTGGCGATGGTTGCCCTGCGACCATCGTTGATGCAGACGGCGATGGCGTCCTCAACGCCAATGACGATTGCCCAGACACGCCAGCTGGAGCCACAGTTGGAACCGACGGTTGCGAAGTCGACCCTAATGATGACACCGTCGACAACGGCACAGGTGATGGAAACACGACCACGGATGGCAACACCACAACGCCTGATGACAACACCGGCGATGGCACCACGGATGGGGCAACAGATGGAACGGGGGACAACACCGATGTGACGGATGTTCAATCAGACTCGACCATCTTTGGAATGTCGCCTACGATCGTCTACGCTCTTGTCGGACTTCTTGTCGTCGTCCTTGTTTCCGCTCTCCTCCTCCGTGGCCGCAGCAGTGGCGGCCAATCGAGCGCATTTGCAGAACAGCAAAAGGCCTATGACGCCTCAACCTTGCCTGCAGCAAACGATTCCACCATCACGGCTGAACAACTCGCTTACGAGCAGCAACTGATTGCCGCTGGCTATCCTGCTGACGCCGCCCGAACCTATGCGGATCAACACTTCCGTCCATGGTTGACCAACTGATGCTGGCCCCGTCCGTGTGAAAGCGAATGCTCTTGACCCCCCTCCGTGTGGGCGAAGCATGCACGCCCTCATGGAGACCAGCGCCGGAAACATCACAATCGAACTTTACCACGGAAGTGCCCCTGACACAGTGGCGAACTTCGTCAAATTAGTCGAAATGGGTCACTACGATGGCCTCCACTTCCACCGTGTGATTGAAGACTTCATGATTCAAGGCGGCTGCCCGCATTCCAAGGACCCAATGTCACGCCGAGCTGGAACAGGCGGCCCTGGCTGGAACATCCCTTGTGAGCCATCTGCCCTTCGCTTGAAGCACGATAAGCCAGGTATCTTCTCCATGGCGAACGCAGGAAAGAACACGGGCGGTTCCCAATTTTTCCTCACCACTGTCGCGACACCTTGGCTCAATGGAAACCACGCTGTTTTCGGTGAGGTTGTTGAAGGGATGGATGTTGTGAAGGCAATCGAAGGCTGCCGAAAACTCCCCGGCGATCGCCCAGCGGAACCACAACAAATCATCCGCGTCTCCATTATGGAGTGAAGGAGTCACTGGCCCACCCACATTCCTGCACTGGACGGAAGCGCCCGTTCTGAGGCAATCAAGGGGAATTCCGTACGAACGGTGAAGAAGTACCGCTTCCACGGCGGAGCATGGCAAATGTACGCATTGAGGCGGACACCATGGGCGAACTCGAAGTTCCAGCCGACAAATACTACGGGTGTCAAACCGCTCGGTCACTCATCAATTTCGACATCGGTTCAGACACCATGCCACTCGGCGTCATTCGTGCATTTGGCATCCTGAAGCAGGCTGCTGCAAAGACGAATGTGGCGCTTGAGCAACTTGACCCAGAGGTTGGAGCGTTGATCATCGCTGCTGCACAAGAGGTGCTTGATGGTGCACTAAACGACCATTTCCCACTGCGCATTTGGCAAACTGGGAGCGGTACCCAATCCAACATGAACACCAATGAAGTCATTGCTAACCGGGCTATTGAGATGGCAGGGGGCGTTCTCGGATCGAAAACGCCAGTCCATCCAAACGATCACGTCAACCGCGCTCAATCCTCCAATGACACCTTCCCAACCGCCATGCACATCGCAGCGGCGGAAGCGCTCACACACGAACTCCTTCCAAGCGTTCGAGCGCTTCGTAACGCACTCGATGAGAAAGCAAAGGCATGGGCCGGCATCGTCAAGATTGGCCGAACCCACCTCATGGACGCCGTGCCACTCACGCTTGGTCAAGAGGCCTCGGGCTGGGTGGCGCAATTGGACGCAGATCTTCGCCGAATCGATTTCGCCCTCGATGACTTGTTTGAACTTGCTTTGGGCGGCACTGCTGTCGGCACAGGCCTCAACACGCATCCTCTCTTTGCTCAGATGGTCGCTGATGAGATCGCCAACATCACTGGCCTCACATTCTGCACCGCAGAAAACAAATTTGCGCAACTCGCCGCACACGATGCTGTCGTTGCTGCCTCTGGGGCCCTCAACACCCTTGCTGTGTCGTTGATGAAAATTGCAAATGATGTGCGGTGGCTCGGTTCAGGGCCACGATGCGGCTTTGGGGAACTCGCCCTTCCAGCCAACGAACCCGGTTCGTCAATCATGCCTGGAAAAGTCAACCCAACTCAAGCTGAAGCCCTCACAATGGTGTGCGCTCAAGTCATGGGCAACAACACCGCCATCACCGTTGGCGGCAGCCAAGGCAACTTCGAATTGAATGTCTACAAGCCAATGATGATTCACAACCTCTTGCATTCAATTGAATTGCTGAGCGACTCATGTCGAGCGTTCCGGACCAAATGCGTTGAGGGCCTGGAACCTGTTGAGGAGAACATTGCGAACCACCTCGAAAACTCACTCATGTTGGTCACGGCACTCAACAACCACATTGGCTACGACAAGGCTGCAAAGATTGCTAAAAACGCCCATGAGAAAGGCACTACACTCCGAGCATCCGCTCTCGAACTCGGTTATTTAACCAACGAAGAGTTCGATCAGTGGGTCCGTCCAGAAGAGATGACAGGGCCACGCTCGACTTAAACCGCAGAATTTAGTCCACGTCTGTGGCCGAGGTACGCAGGGTACGCCCAAGCCAAAACCCACCACAGTTCACGAAGACATCAGAAATTTTGTTGCTCCATTCCTCAGATGCAAATTCATAGGGCAGGTACAATTCCAAAATTTCCCACCCGATTGAAAGGGCCAAGAATGAGCCCCACCCCATCTTCAATACATAGCCAACAATGCCCCACTGAACGAAGTGTCCTAAGGACCACATATTGAGAAGCGCCATGGTTGTGCCAGTCAAATTAAGGGTATAAGCATATGAAAATCCGGCTTTTCGGTCGCCAACAGTATAATATTCTCGTAGATAATGGAATTACCATGAACATGCGAACATCCGCACCGAGCCTGTTGTTGACTGCCCTTCTTCTTGTGGCCCTTGTGCCAACTGGGACCGTTGCTGCGACTCCATCAGAAGCATCCGAATTTTACTATGGTGTCGAGTACGATTGGAGCAGTTTGGATTCCGATGTAACCAATTTCACCGGTCTGGACATTCCAGACATGCTGAGTGAAGTGATGGGTGCTGCTGATGACGCAGGCCTCAACTTAATTGTAGGGCAACTGATCACTGGGTCCTCGAATGTCTATGTGCACCACACAGAAAACATCGTACCTCAAGTGATTCAAGATTTGGACGGCGAGGACGTCACTGTTTGGAGTCGAACCGACGATGTCACCCTCCGCCACGGTATTCTCGTCGATGGTGTCTTCATGACCGATTGGCTGGAAGCAGCATCTTTTGGTGGAACTGACACATCATTCGACATTGATGCAACAACCGGCGGCAACCAAGTTCTCACTGTTGACATTGCGTATACAGAATACCTCGACGATGATTACAACTTGATCGGAGCCGACATGGACTTTAGCATGGGCGTTTCCGTTGCAACCGACGTCGAATTCGATGCAATGTTCGAAGGCGGTGGCGAGGAAGTCACCATTGATTTTGATGCTGGCGTTTCTCTCTCGTACGGGATCACTGAATCGTCTTCACAATGGCGCCTCGGTGAACCGAGCCCAATCTATGTGCAAATGTCAGCAAATGACTACACTGAATGGATGTGCTTGGGAGAAGAAGGCAACGATGAACCCGGTGTCTATGAGAACGAAATGGTGTACGACGACTGCGGAGAAATCTCTGGCACCTACACAGGTGCTCTCGACTATGCTTTCAGCGTCACGGGAATCCCAACCGAAGAAATTGGACTCGATGCTGGAGAACTTGACATCGAACTGTCTGACGCCATCACAGAATCCGGAACATTCGATATGCCTTTTGAAGATGCAAGTTTCGATTTCAACCTTGATGAGTCGCTTACAGTTGACCTTGGTGACGGAGAAGGCATGACCACAGAAGTCGACACTTGCCAAAACTGCCCCCCTGGCAACCCCCTCATGTTCATGATGATGGGTGCGGTGATTGTTGGAGCCAGCGAATCTTTTGGCGAGGCAGTTGCAGAAGATGTTAGCGATGAGATCAGTGATGAAATCTACGACCTTTTTGGTATTAATGATGAAGACAGCGATAATTACGATCCATACGAAAACCAATGGTTGTGCGATAGCGGCGACCAATGGATCTACGAATGGTATGTCAATGACGGCGACCAAGATTGCTACGATGGCTCCGATGAAATGGATATGCATGGTAGTTGGAGCAGTTGGGGTGACGACCTTTCAATGAACGTCCAAATAGACGAAGATTTGCTTGATTTCGACCCGAATGGAGCGGAATTCGTTTGTGATGATGGCAGCACCATTCAATGGAATCAGGTGAGGGACTGGTCGAACGATTGCGAAAACGACGAGGACGAAGATGCAGGTCATACGAGCATGGATGTGTTCACTTGTAACGATGGAACTGAAATTCCATGGGAGAACATCAACAACTACGAGGCCGATTGCGCATCAGCTGAAGATGAAGGGGCCACCAGTCATTATGTGGTCGAAGCGCTTCTTTCGGATACCAGCGGAACACCACTATCGCAACAGCAAAATTCCCTTTGCGATGCAAACGGATGTGATCAAAACATGGACTGGTTCTCCGGCTACATGTCGTTTACCACAGAAACTGCTTCTCCGACAGCATATGGTGAGCACGAGTACTGCGTGAGCGGCTCAGTGACTGATTCATCAGACGGCACCGTTGTGATGGAATTCTCAAACATGTGTGACAACACATGGGTCGGTCCACAAATTGACTGGTACAATGTAGCACCTGGTAACATGAACATTGAATTCGAAACACAAGTCGGTGACTGGCAAGAAAATGGCGATGCAAGTTACACCGTTACCATCGTCGACACAAACGACAATCAATTGTTCATCGATACCATGGCCATCGATGGCAGCGGCTACAGCTACATGATGTCGGGCGACGTTTCAGTGCTCGAAGAAGGCGAATACTGCATGCACATGGAACTGACACAGACGGGTGAAACCGAAGCCTTCGAAACACAAACTGATTGTTTCATGGTTGAAGAAGAGCCCGAACCAAGCGATGCTTTGGAGGCGATTGCTGAGGCGTTTATGAACTCGGATATCGATGAAATGCTTGAGCAATTTGGAATGAACCTCGAAGACAGATTTGAAGATGTAGCGCCGAGCGAATTCCCATACAACGATGGCATGTGGGCTCCTATGTGGAGTTCAGAGCACGCCGCAATGGTAGGTGTTGGCGTGTATGCTATGGATGATGATGGGGCCTATGTCATGGCCGGACCTACCACAGAGGGCTACTCCGATGAAGCACCAGTTTCACTGAGCATCCGATATTTGACGGGAGTTCCTGCCAGCACAGCAGCAGAAGCAGCTGAAACGGCTACAGAAATCGAAGACATCGTGAACGTCGAAGACCACGATCTCGATCAAATTACAGAAGACCTCGAAGACGCAGGTGTCGATACCAGTGAAATCGAATTGCCGAGCAATGATGATGGAGACACCGACGGGGAAACTCCCCCGCAAACTGCAGAAGAGCTTGCAGAAGACGCAGGCCTTCTCCCTGCGCTCTCTCCACTGACAGTGCTCGCAGTGATCTCACTTGCAGGCATCTTTGTTGGTCGCCGCTCTGAGGCTTGAATCGAGAACTCAAGTACGATGAGGGGCAGGAGCAAACATGCCTATGCGACCTGCGCCGACGAAGTTCGGCGCCGGTGTACGCCTAACGGCAACGGTCTTGATTGCCGTTCATGTCCTGCTTTCGGCTTGGTTGGTGGTTCAATTTGAAGGCAGGTACACAGAAGGTGCCCCTTCACCAAGCAACATCAAAGCGATTGTAGCCGTTGATGACGAACAAACACTGATTGACGTCAAGATCGAAAATTCGACATCATTTGCGATCTACATGCTCGTGAGAGATTATGAGCCACCAGCAGACAATTCTACGGAATCCAACTCAACACCTCCAGACGATGAGGAAAAGGATGATGCGGAAAACAAGGAAGACACAAACCGCCTTGAAGCAGCCCGCCTCTTCACCAAAGCTTGCCTTGCCTTGCTTGTCATGAGCGAGGTGGCGATGGTGTTTGGCATGCGCTTTAGGGCCATCTTCAGAGGCGTGATTTGGGTCACAGCACTTGCATGTTTTTTGTTGATTTTACCGGGTGCTTACCTCACCGATCTATCGGGTGGCGGCGTTGGTGGGGATGATGATGGCGATGATGATCAAAACGGAGACCTTGCAAACGAGACCTTTGTGGCACAGACCGAGGATGGCGCCATGGTCCATGGAGGCAGTTCAATCGACATCTCCCTCGCTCCACTCGGCGTCCATTTTGATATGATGTTCAATGGGTATGACCTCGGTCTGGTCGATAAGGCGAACCAGTCTGATGTTCGCGACAAGGAACCAGAACCGGGGAGCGAAGATGCAAATTCGTGGGTTCAATTTGAATCTAGATTAACAGCGAAAGCCGGAAAGAACATTCAATCCCTGTTCGTCTTGCCAGTGTTGTGGTTTTTCTTCCCAGCACTCGTAGGCAAGAAAGAGGGATTGACAGACGATGCCTTTGATGAAGAAGGTTGAGTTCATTTACTCGCTCTTGCTTTTCGGCACACTTCGACAAAGTTTTCGAACATTTCTTTGCCGAATTCGGAATCATTGACTTCAGGGTGGAACTGAAGGCCAAAGCGATCGCCGTTTTCGTTTTCCATGCCTTGCACTTTGCAAGAATCACTGCTGGCGGTGATGAAGAATCCATCAGGGACTTCGTGAACCTCATCGTTGTGGGACTCCCACACGGTTTGGGATTCGTTTGTTCGAGCAAAGATCGTGCCACCGCCATCGTGAAGTTGAATTTCCATAGCCCCAAATTCAGGTTCAGGAGATTCTCGGGCATCGCCGCCGTAGAACCTAGCCATGAACTGGTGGCCGGCACAGATGCCTAAGATTGGTACATCTAACTCAAGATAGGCTCCACAGTTGCCTAATTCTCCAGTAAGTCCGACGCGGGCAGCTCCACCTGATAGAATAATTCCATCCACTTCACGTAACTCAGAAACAGGGGTTGTGTTTTCGATGATTTTGGTGTCGACTTTCAGGTATCGCAGCATCCGCCACTCACGGTGCGTCCACTGTCCTCCGTTGTCAACTACATCGATGATGAGGGGTCGTTCGTCCATTGCACATCGCCTATGATTTCCTCTGTGTTGGTCGAACAACCATGAACATGCCGCACCAATTGCACTGTGAATGGGTTCATGGCCTGACGCTTGTTCGAGGAACCATGGCCCGAGTTCTGATTGTCGGCGGAGGGCTCGCTGGGCTTTCAGCGGCACTCGAAGCCACGTCAGCAGGCCACCATGTCGTGGCACTGGAACGAGCACAGAGAATCGGTGGTCGAGCAACGACTCAACCACTCGACGGTTTTGCGATTGGTTATGGCCCTCACCTGTTGATGAAAAACGGCCCGCTTCACACCCTCGCAACCAGACTGAGCAGGGTTCGACTTGCGACGCGCCCGGTCCGACCCCATCGTGTCGAGATCCTCGGTCACGGAGCGATACGACCGACCGGTGATGTGCGAACCGCTGCTCTCCATAAACGGGCAATGAAGGCTGGTGATCTAAGCAATCCAATTGTGCAAGGCGCCCATTTTGTTTCCAATTGGGGGGCGCCAACACACCATCCTAATCGACTTACAGCGCTCAATAAGAGTCATTTGTTGGTGAGCAATGAAGGCTGGGCCGGATTGGTCGGCAGAATGGCGGCTGCACTTGACGAGGTCGGCGTTTTTATCGAATGTGGATTGGAGGTAACTCGCATTGAGCGTGGTAAAGCCTACCTTTCTGACGGACGAACCATCGAAACCGATACCATCATTCTCGCCTGTGGTTCAAAGACGGCCCGCCGTCTTGTAGCGAGCATGGACGCAGAAGCAGCAGAAGAATTCGACTCAATTGATCGAACGACGGCTTCAGTTATTGAGGTGGGGCTCGATTCGAAACCTTTCACCGACAACCAGATCGTTGTTGATGTCAAACGCTCAATGGCCATTGTCGACTATTTCTCAATACAGCCGAGACTTGGTTTGGAAGGCTCGCATTTAGCTGCGATTGCAGTTGGGGGGCTTGCTCAAGATGCCGGGCCAACGACCTTCGAAACATCCGAAGAACGCCTTGCTGCGTTGGAATCTTTCCTTGATGAGCGCGCCCTTGGGTGGCGCGAACACATCATACAAGATGGACGACAAAAAGCGATCACCCTGCACGAATCATCGACGGAAGGTTTGAGCCAACTCACCTTTGCTGAGCACGGCGTTGTCCTTGCTGGTGCGTGGGTGGAACAGGAACACTGCTTGGCGGATGCAGCGGTTGCATCGGGTCGAAAAGCAGGCCGTCTCATTTCCAAACTCATTGATTGAACACTTATTCACCGACGGCGCAAGGCCATCTCATGCGCTTCGTGTCATGGAATGTGAACGGCATTCGTGCGGCCATCCGAAAAGGAATTGACGGGTATTTTGACTCACTTGATGCTGATGTGTGGATGTTGCAAGAAGTTCGATGCCTTCCTGAGCAATTACCCAAAGGCTGGAACTGGCCAGATGGCTATGAAGTGAACCTCCACGCAGCCGAAAAGAAAGGCTACTCTGGCGTGACCACCTTGAGCAGAAACCCGACCGATGCTGTGGCAACTGGGAAAGGGGGCTCGATCGATTCAGGTGATACTGAGGGCCGGGTACTCGTCACGCAGCACGGCGAAATCACCTGCATCAATACCTACTTGCCGAGCGGTTCAAACAAAGAAGAACGCCAAATGTTCAAAGAAGCCTGGATGGATGAATGGCGTGAATTCTTGAGGCCTTACTTGTCGCAATCCAGCCCAGTTGTTGTGTGCGGAGACCTTAACATCGCTCACACTGAGGATGACATTTGGAATCCGAAAGGCAACGCTAAGTCCAGCGGTTTTCTTCCACACGAGCGCGCATGGTTCACTGAATTGCTCAATGATGGCTGGCATGATGTGTTTCGACAACACGTCGGTGAAGGCGAGAAGATTTTCTCATGGTGGTCCAATCGCGGTCAAGCCCGCATCAAGGACCGTGGGTGGAGAATCGATTATTTCCTACTAAATGATGCAGCAGCTGAACGTTTTGAGTCGATTCGAATCGAACGACAAGGTGGTCTTGATGTGTCGGACCACGCACCAGTGATTCTCGATTTGAAAGATTGATTATTCACCTTCGAGGTCAGCAAGAGCAACCATCAACTCATCAACGATGTTTCTGAGTTCTTGCAACGAAGTGTGGTGGACTTGAACCGTGAGACTTGCTTCACCGCCATGCTCTTTGAGCGTGGCTTTGCAGTGCGGCCGGGATGCCGCAGCCAAGAACAGGGTCCCAAGGGAAGGGTCACCAGACCATTCCACAGTGACCGTATGCCCTTCGACCATGGCTTGAGGTTGAGGTGGACTCTTATGACGATGACTCAACGCCTTCACATGGCCAAGGGAGAGGAGGACCCGTTTGTCTTGGCCGGCACAGGAGGTGTGACACTTGGCGAGGCGCGAACCAACCATGAAGGGCGGCAAGCAATCCTCCTTCTACGGGGCAACGAAGATGCCTCCGAATTCATTGCATTGGTTGCAACGATGGGGATCACCATCACGGAATCACTCCACCAGCCGGGCCACGAAGACCCACGAGGCTATTTTGGGAAAGGGCGCCTCCAAGATGTCGCCGACGACCTCTCCACACGAACCAAAAATCATCCCTGGGCGGGTGTCGATCTTGTTCTTCTTCACACAAACGCAACCCCAAGGCAACTCGTTGGCGTCAGTGATGCAGTCAAAGTCGAGGTGTGGGATCGCGTTCGATTGCTCCTTGCTCTGTTTACTTCTCATGCAGCATCGATTGAGGCGAGAACCCAAGTTCGTATTGCAAGGCTGCAATCAGATCGGACCGTGTTGAGAGAATTGGCAAATCAATCGACAACTGGGGAGCGCGCTGGATACGGTGGTGGAGGTATTACTGCCTTACAGGCCTCAATCGCCAACATCAATCGAGAGTTGACGCACCTCAGAAAGCGGCAGCAAAAGCACGCTGGGGCCCAGTCAGAACGCCGCCGTCAGCGCTCGCGCAGTGGAGCGATGACCGTTGGTTTAGCTGGCTACACCAATGCTGGGAAATCAAGCCTTTTTCTGAACCTATCAGGCAAAGAAGTGCTCGTGCAAGATAAGTTGTTTTCGACCCTTGAAACAACCCTTGGGCGAATGGAAGCAAGCCCGCGTGTTTTGTTGGCAGACACGATTGGGTTCATCGATCATCTCCCTTCAGCAACCCTCGAGGCCTTTCGGGCCACGCTCGCTGAGGCATTGGAAGCAGACCTGCTGCTTATTCTCGCTGATGTGAGCGACGATCCAGTCGAACTCGAACGCAAATTATTCACGTCAAGGCAAGAGGTCTTCTCTCGTTTCTATGGTGAAGAAATTGACGAAGAGTTTCCGTGGCAAAACGATGCAAGTTCATTGAAGCATCATGTGATGACGGTGCTAACGAAGGTTGACCAAGCTTCCCAGCAACATGTCGAGGAAGCCATAGCCACTGTCTCTGCCCTCGGTTTACCCGAACCCTACATTGTTTCATCACACAGCGGCGAGGGAATGCAGGACCTAAAAGACGCCATCCTGTTCCACCTGTTTGGCCCCCAAGTGACGCTCCTGCTTCTTCCAGCACACGACCAAAGTCCACGCGGCATCGAGGGGTATGTTTCAGATGTATATGACGCGGGGCTTGTGACCGAAACAGATCGCCTCGAGGATGGCCTCATTTCGATGACGGTTTGGATTCACGAGCAAGCCTTGGCCCGTCTCATCGCTCATTCCAAGGGCCGCATCGAGGTCAAGTAGGACGACCCCTTCGTCAATCCATGGACGAGAAGGGCGATGAAGCACCGCCCCTCATTGCAGAGGAAGATGAGGATTACCTCGATGACCTCACAGGATTGGCCGAGCCGAAGTCTGCGATGATGTTCTCATCCTCCACTGCCGTTCTTACCATCGAAGATCCAAACCTCCACCCAATGGGCAAGGCCATTGCCATCTTCGTCTTGTTCATCTGCATGCTCGGGTTTCTCAATGGACTCGATTACGCATCAGCCGATTCAGGTCTTGTCCGCCCCGATGAATTCGTGTACAGGCTATCCATGACGGCACCCGATGATACAGCAACATTTCGGGGCTCTGTAAGCGATCACAACGGCGACGCCTTGGCCAATGCGACCGTTTATGTTTCATGGGATGAGGACGGAACTTGGAATTATTCAGAAATGAAAACGGGCGCGTCGGGAGAGTTTGAGTTCGAACGCCTTGATCCAGGGTTAGCGCGGGTCGACATCATCGTTGAGCGCGACGGCAAGCGGGATGTATTCGCGAACCGAGTGTTGTTCTCGCCACCTGCAATGATTGAACCAATTGGGTTCACCAACCTTGATTTCACGGTCCCCTCTCAAGAGGCGTTCGCTGAAGCTCCCTGTTCCAATGGTGCGGATGAGTGTGAGATTCGCAACATTGACATGACGCCAGGACAAATGCTTCATCCACTCATGGACCCAGGTGCTGCGGGTGTCTACATCACAATCGGATTCGGGTTCATGGGCCTCGCATTGATCGCAGCAGGTTTCACCGTCTGGGCCTTGCGCAGCGGCTCGCTGCTTGTGCTTCGCACAGCGGCAACCCTCTCCTTTTTTGGCATGGGCCACTATTACTCAGCGTGCCTTTTGGGCCTGGTTGCGTTGGGTCTGACGTTTGCTGTTCCGCGACCAAGGATTCCACTCACCGACCCTCGTCATCAAGACCAACCCACTGCAAATTGACACATCTGAACCGTCCAAGTTAAGTTGACGCCACCCAACAGCATGGCATGGACCTCCTCACATCAACATGGATGACGCGGTCGCTCGGTGAAGCTGTTGCTTCGGTGGCGCTGGAAGAGGACCACTCCGTTCTCGTCGGTGGGTGGAACGGGTCGCTCAAGCGCTGGGATGCGAATGGTGATTTACTGTGGAGTGCACAACTCAACGACCGAATCAACGATCTTGCATTCAACAGTGAATGCGTGATTGCAACAGCAGGCCTCCATCTTGTTTGCATCGAAAAGAACACAGGTGAGGTGCGGTGGTCGCATGCTCTGGAAGGCAGCGCAGATTCCACAGTACTTCACAACGAAGTCGTACATGCCGTCTCATCCGTATATGACATCGAACACAATGATTTCATTGAATCAGCCGTGTGGGCTTTTGACCTCAACGGTGATGAAAAGTGGGTGACAAGAATGGACGAGCGTCCATGGACAATGTTGACTCATGACGCATCCCTTTGGATCGGGCTTGGTCGGCCGAAGTGTGGGTTTGCAACGGTGGGCGAAGACGGCTCGCTGACCCACATCGAAGGTCCAGTGGATTCTCCAATCACCTGCGGTTCGGCTGGAAAAACGGAGCTGTTTTTTGGCCATGCTGACGGAACGGTTTCTGACCACTCTTCGAACATCGTAATCACTCGTCCAAGCGGCATTGAGTCCATTGCATCCCTCGAAGATGGAATCGTTGTTGCCGATGAGGACGGCGATGCTTGTGCTATTGATGCAAAAGGGGGGCAACGTTGGTGCCTCAAAGGTCTGCCAATCGAAACTCACTGTGTTGGCTTTGAATCCAACGGAGCAAAAACGCACTGGATTGCTCGATGGTCCGGTTCCGCAGGGAGCCTTGAAGCAGTCGATGCAGAATCAGGCGCCATTTTGGCAACCTCCCCTAAGATGCATGTCCGATTCATGCATTCGAATGAACAGAGGCTCATCGTTGGTTGTGAAAACGGCGATGTTCATGTATGGGAGCGCGGTGTGTTTGATCGTCGTTTATCCAACAATTCAATAGAAGATGAAGGTCCAAGAAATGCACGAAAATCCGCCTTGCAAGACAAGCTTCGAAAGTTGCGTGAGCGATGAAGGCACCTTGATATACCCTTAAACGCTAAAGGGGCTATGGAAAAAGAAACAATTCCAGCAACAGAAGAGAGCCTCCAATTGGAGGTTGACGATCACCGAATGAACACCCCCAGCCCCGCTCGTCTTTCGGCCTTCCATCCCGTCCTTGTCGACGGCATCGAAGGTACAGCAGCAGTTGGCGCCATGGGCGGTTACAGCACCCGTCTTGTGTTTCAACTCGAAACCCCCCATCCAGATTTTGGGGCTGATTTTGGCACCAAGCACTTCCGCTTCTTGGAACCCGGTCTCGTTGAGTGGGGGCATGATGGAAAGCAATTCACACTGTTGAAGATCATTAATTGAATCTTACAATGGGCCAACTGCAAGCCCAACCAAGAGAACAACGCTCGATGCTACAACGATCAGTACATTATCGTCAATCGGGCCAAACTCATACCGTTCAACAAACGAAGCGACCGCTCCTGAAATCATGCCCCACAGTGGAAGGGCTGGAGACAGCGATGCGCCAATCAGGAAGCCTGCGGGCAGGCAAACGATGGCCATGCCCAAGTTTCCCCAGGCGCTTTTTGTCCTCTTGGCAAACAATTTGTTCCGAATGATCCCTGTGACGCCGTCTCCAAAGGCCATGAAAAAGGCAGGTAAAACAGCCAACCAAGGCTCGCCGGAGTACGTCCACAAGGCGAAAACGGATAAGCCAAGCATAAGTGAAAATGTGGCATCGTTCATGTTCTGTTCTGTCTGCATCCACCACAAACGCCGGTCCAATAGATGCGTGCTTGCCAACACCGCTGCGCCGATTAATCCCCCAAGCAAAGGCCATACTGGGTCGGAGAAGACCACCGGGGATGCCAAAATTGGAACACCACCCGCGAGCATGTGAGCGACTTTTCGGTTGTAGTACACAGCGACCATGTTTTCACAGCCTTTGCTCATGAAGTATCCATGAAGTGGCTTAATCGCCATCACGATGACTGCTGACCAAACCCCGAGGCCTACGAACCACCATACATCGCTCATGACAACCATGATTTTTGCTGGTGCTGAAATGCGTATATGCCTGCTGTCGATTTCGAATCAGTTCGATGGGTTTTTTGAGCCCTCGCGCAATGTCGCCTGCGAAACAGAGGTATAAATGGCCGAAGAAAAAATCCCATGACCGTGCCACAATCTTATCTCATCGTCGGTGGAAGCAGCGACATAGCCCTCATCCTTGCCGAATCCCTTCTTGATGAAGGCCATGCAGTGACCCTTTTGGCTCGTGATGCGGCTCGATGTCAAGCATTACAAGACCGCGGTGCTGAATTGGTACAAGGCGATGCATTAGACACAGAACTCGTTCAACAAGCGGTTCAAATCGCAAAAGATCGAGGCGATGGGTCCATTGCTGGCGTCGCTCACTTGGTCGGGTCGTTACTCATTCGCCCACCACATGCTGTGAAGCTCGATGCATTCAATGATGTCATCCATACCAACCTCTCAAGCGCTTTCCTCACTCTTTCAACCGCATGCAAAACGATGCTACGCAGTGGTGGTGGCCGATTGGTGTTCACCTCAAGCGTTGCAGCCTCCCTGGGCCTTGTCAACCACGAGGCCATTGCCGCGGCAAAAGGCGGCATCGAATCAATGGTCAGAACAGCAGCCTCAACATACAGTCAGCGTGGTATCCGAGTCAACGCAGTTGCACCCGGGCTAACAGAGACACGCTTGGCGAGCCAAATTCTCAAATCCGATTCGATGCGTGATGCTGCAGTCGGAATGATTCCTCTAAAACGCATCAATGCACCCGGAGAAATTGCTTCCACCATGCAATGGTTGCTGTGCGATGCACCCGACAATTTGACAGGGCAAGTGTTCCACTTAGACGGTGGCATGGCCAAGGTTCGAAACTGAGGCGATGGTATGGTTTGGAAGAACGCAATCAAAACTAAGAAATTGAGGCCAGGAAAAACCAAGATGGTTACAATCGGGGTCAAGGTGCTGATGGTTGGCCACATTGATGGGTCATTCATTGCAACCGAAGGGCTGTGCCGGCACATGCGATGGCCACTAGCAGTCGGTGGTAAGGTCAAAGATGGATGCATACGTTGCCCACTGCACCAAACAACTCACGACTTAAGCGATGGTACACTGGTGGAATGGGCTCCTTTTCCACTGCTCCCAGCCTATGGAAAACTCGTTGGTAAAATGTCGAAGCAAAAAGACCTCCACATCTACAACACCCGAATCGAAGGCGACTATCTCCAAGTCGAAATGTGAAGCGAGTCTTGATAATCTGTCGCCATAAAGGACCAATGGCGATCTCATGGAACTCACTGCAGACCTTCTCATTATCCTCGTACTCATTGTTGCGCTGTTCGCAGTCAATCGCTACATGAATCAGCAACAATCGGCATCACAAACGCGCCACTTTGAAACGCTTCTTGCGACGCAATCAGGCCCCGCAATCGATCTCGAGGGGAGGTTCGCGGACGCCTCGGCAAAACAAATGCAACGCAATTCAGAACAATTCCTCGCACTCGCAGAACAACGAATGCAAGTCGAGCGAGAAAAAAGTGCGGGCGAACTCAAGTCCACGAAAGCAGGAATTGAACATTTGATCAAGCCAATTGCGGAACAACTTGGCGCCCTTCAGGCGGCGACCAGTAAAATGGAAAATGAACGTTCAAAAGCGTACGGCGACATAAAAAGCCACATTGAACAACTCTCGACCCGAACCGACGCACTCGGAAAGGAAGCGAATAATCTGACAACGGCGTTGACCAAGAGTTCAGGCGCTCGTGGAAACTGGGGAGAGGTTTCCCTCGGCAACATATTCGAGATGTCCGGGCTCAGGGAAGGCATCGATTATGTTGAACAAGAGGGTCAAGAAGATGGTAAGCGCCCAGATTTTATCGTAAACCTCCCCGGAGGTGGAAGGATACCGATCGATGCCAAGGCAACAGCAAAGCATTTTCTCGAAGCTATTGGTGAGGAGAATGAAGAAAGCAGGATTGCGCTCATTTCACAACATGCAAAAGCCATGCGTGGGAGGGTCACTGAACTGAAATCAAAGGGTTACAGAGAATCTGTTGGAGGCGACGTTGAACATGTGATCATGTTCGTGCCGTCTGAAGCTCTTTTGGCAGTGACCTTTGACAATCAATCTGACCTGCACGAATTCGCTATGAAAAACGATATTCTCATCGCTTCACCTGTCTCGCTCTTGGCCTTGCTGCGTACCATTGCTTTCCAATGGCGCCAGTCAGAACAAGCAGAAAACACACGCGAGGCTCTCGCAGCCTGCCGAGAATTATACAAGCGATTTGCCACATGGAGTGAGCATTACGAGAAGGTCGGGCAGAAATTAGGCCAGATGAACGATCATTACAACAAGAGCGTTGGGTCGTACAACATGCTCAACAGTCAAATCAAGACACTTGAGGATTTGAGAATCAATGAAGATTTAGGGAAATCGGTTCAAACACTCAAAGCGACGAATGCAGACATCCGGTCGCTTCCGGAATCGGTTGAACTTCCAGATGAGTGAATCAAATCTTCAGGTTTGCCTGACGAGCAAGCAAGACGATTCGCATGCTATGCTCGACCATTGCTGCGTTTGCCCATGCCTGATCGAGATCCCGCCCAACAGCGTAAGCGCCTCGTCCTCGAACAACAACGCAGCGCATGCCGCCTTGCTGCAAAGCTTCCATGATTTGGCGGAGGAAATCATCAGGATTCTCGTCATCAGGGTCCACAATGACAACCTTGCCAATGCTTCGCTTTCCGATTTCATCAATCGGTGAGACAACGACCAGATCTTTTTCGCAGCTTGCTGCCGTCGTGTATGCTCCGTGTGAATGAATCACCGCTGCCGGTCCACCGGTGGCTAGGCTAGCGGATGCAAGGACCACTTGGAGGACACGCCAATCTTCAGGGGCGAACTGAGGTGCTGGCCCGCCAAGGCGGGCTGCGCACAATCCACGTTCATCCAACCGAGGCAGCATGGTCATGTTTCTCGTTGAAATCATGATGCTTGTATCATCTGGGTGCAACATTGCAATCGTACCCATCGTCGCTCTGATTAACTGTTCCCGGTCGAGTTGCCTAGCGAGCCGGGCGAAGTCGCTGACGATGTGCGCTGCAATCACAATGTCTTTGAGCACTGCAGGGGGCATTGGTGGTGTTTCCAATTCTTCGATCACTTCAGTAGCGCCGGCCATTGATTGGCGGAGCCGTGCAACCTCTGCAGACAGACGGGCGACTTCAGCTTCTGCTGCGTTCGCACGGTCTGATGTCATACTTGACGGTGCTACGACTGCATGATCTTGCGCTTCGTTTGAGGGGATTGGTTCTGTTTCTGCGTTGGCCTCAACAACCACTTCAGGTTCTGGTGATTTGGGTGCTGGAGGCTCAATATGAGCAGGTTCGTTCGACGCTTGCTCAGCTGCGACAGGTGGTTCGACGTCCGCTGAGGGTGGTGCTTCTTCTGCTGGCTCCTCAACAATTGGAGATTCCTCTTCGGGTTCCATTGGCTCGACAACCGCTGGTTCGGCGACTTCAGCAGGTTTCTCGACAGGTGCGTTTGAGGGTGGACCGGAAGGCGGACCAGCAGAGGGGCCCGATGGTGGACCCGATGGTGGACCCGATGGTGGGCCACTCGGGGGTTTTGATGGTGGCCCTGATGGAGGGCCGCTTGGAGGGCCCGTGGGACCTGGAGATGGCTCGGTTGATTCTGATGTGGTTTCAGAGGGTGATGCTTCCTCCATTGGTTCTTCAGAAATGACCTCTTGCTGTGCACCTGGTTGGTTGCTTTCAGTGGTCGCTTGAAGGCCACTCAAATCACCAAAAGCTGCATCAAGCATGTTGCCAACCTGTGCATTTTTTTCTTCTTCACGAGTCTGTTCTACAGATGTTTTTTTTCCCGCCATGGCGAACTCCCCATTCGGGCCACACGGCGCGGCTTAAATAGCCGTTCCGTAACGGAGCACTTGCTTAGGCCCGCTTGGTGTAGAGGTTATCATGCAGGATTGTCATTCCTGCGACCCGAGTTCAATTCTCGGAGTGGGCGCCACACTCAACACAGAGGATGTCCGGCTGGGACCGTGAACGCTAAAACAGCGCTTGATATACTGACGAACAAACCCAGAGGCATGCCTACCATGCCAAAACTCGGCGTATCTGCTTGCCTCTTAGGTGAGAAAGTACGCTACAACGGAGACGGTGCCGAGTTTCGCAGTTTGACGCGCGCATGGTCCCATCACCTCGACCTGATCGGGGTTTGTCCGGAAGTCGGCATTGGCATGGGGACGCCACGCCCGACCATCCGCCTCGTTAACAGGGAAGGGAAAATCCACCTTGTCAACCCAAAAACAGATGATGATTTCACTCAAGACATGTTGGAATATGCAGAACTCCAATCGGATGCACTCATGAAAGCAGAAATCTGTGGATTTGTGTTCAAAAAAGACTCACCGAGTTGTGGTTTGGAGCGAGTACGGGTGTATCGAGACGATCAACCCCAGGCGATTCGAAATGGAACTGGGCTCTTTGCGTTGGTGTTCACAACCCTCAATCCTCACATACCTGTCATCGAAGAAGGCAGGCTCAGTGACCCACTTCAGGCAGAACATTTCTTAGCGAGGGTGGAATTCTTTTCACTTTGGCTGGAAGAAGGACGTGGCGGATGGACTGCGGACAAACTCATGCGATTCCACAACACCAACAAACTGTTCTTGCTCAGCCGCTCACCAAAGGCAAAGCGGGAACTGGGGCGCCTTCTAGCCCACGCTTTTGAACAAGGCGAGCACCCAGATCACGCTGCTCTTCAGTACATGACGGCCGCCCAAAAATCACTCAATGTCTTAACAAAACCAGGGCCAATCGCCCACGCCATGGAGCGTGTGCTTGGTCGGGTGAGTTCCAAGCTTACCAGAAGTGAACGTCAAGAAATGCTTGACGTTATCCACGAATACAGGCGTGGACTTCTTCCTAGGTCGGCCCCTCTCACCCTTTTGAAACACCTCGTCCGAAGGTGCGACATGGAAACCGAAACCAACACTCGTTTCATCTCCCCGACCCCCCTAAGTTTAGGGCTCATGGCAAAGGTTTGACGGCTTTTCTTCGCGTCTTCATATACTCTCAAGGGTTGTACCTCCCCAAGGAGGATTACACATGAGTGAAATTTTGTACCAAGTGAAGATAGCAGATGCGACCGGCCACACCGTCGCACAAATGACCAAACCGGAAATCGTTGCCAAGGCAACAGGTGCCCAAGGAACCTGGGTGTTCGTAAACGATCGCCTCGTTTCCGCAGAGGAACTGAGGACCATGGAATTCCAATCAACAGACGAATTCAAGCTGATGCCAGGGCTTGTTGGCGGAACAGAGCCCACGTTCACTGTTGAGATCGCAGACGCAACCGGTCACACCACCGTTCAAATGACGCAAGCTGACATCGCTGAACAAGCGACAGAAAGCAACGGCGCATGGGTTTTCGTGGACAACACGATGGTTGCAGCAACCGACATCGCCCAAATGGACTTCAGCGATGTTCAGAAGGTTCGAATGGTTCCGCCGCTCGTCGGTGGCATGGCCAACGAAGTTTGTTGAGCACCTCATTCCCGCTCAAAATCTGGCGTTCTCGCGACGGACAGGTTCAAGAGAGGGAGGCAGGTCGGATGAAACGGAGTCGAACATTATGGTTGAACTCGTCGATTACAAATGTGCAGTGTGTGGAAGCCTCGAATCGTTCCACCGCGAGCGAAACGGAATCAGTTGCAAGGCATGCGGATCTCGAATCTTCATGAAACTCCGACGCAACGGTACCAAGCGCCTCGTCGCAGAGTGAACATTGCCACGCGCAGGGTTGAAAGACCGCTGACGTCCAGTGCCGTATGATGTCCAGTTGGCTCGCTACGAAAGCACCGGTTCGCTTTGACGAACTCTTGCTTCCTGATGCAGTAAAGTCGACCATCGAACGAACTTCCGTCCAAGCCAACCCTCCTCACCTCCTTCTTTCAGGCCCGCCGGGCGTCGGTAAAACCGCTGCATGGAGGCTGATTGCTCGCCAAGTGCTTGGGCCCGCATGGGAGGCAAGAACACACGTTCTCCAAGCCCGTGATCTTGCCCGAACCTCTGGCGCGATGTCGAAGTTCGAAGAATTTCTTCGCCCAGAAGGCTCTTCTTCAAGCGACACTCTGGCAGGCCGCACAAGCCTCGATGCTTACGATGCTACCTTTTCTGGTACAGCTGCAACAACACCAGCCCCTGCTGGAAAAGAATCAACACCTGCCACACACCAAGGCCGGGCGCCAGTGTCTCGATTGATTGTCATCGAGGACGCGGACCACTTGGGGACCATTCGTCAATCATACCTGCGTCGCATGATGGAAAGCGCGAGTGGGAGCGCGAGGTTCATGTTCACCACGCACACGCCCTCGCGGGTTATTGAAGCGCTTCGCAGTCGAACCCAACACATCCGTCTGCCCCCTCCGAGCCGAAAAGAAATCGAAGGGCGCCTTGCTACAATTGTTGAAGAAGAACAGATGGAGGTCGCAAGGGGCGTTCTTGGTGATGTCTCACATATCGCCAACGGAAACCTCCGCAAGGCGATCTTTGTCACAGAACTGCTCGGCCACCGGTCAATGCTTGGCGACCGGAAAAACTTGCAACACTTGATGACAGCCACGTCCGTCAAGGAAATGCAACGGGTCCTCGAAGAAGCGCTTCGTAACCGTGTTCATGACTGGCGTTGGGAAAAGAAGGGCATGAAGAACTCAAGGGTGCTGAAAGGCGCCATGGGCGCTCTCGACCAAGTGATGGGCGAGAATAACCTCGAGCCTGAAGATGTCGTGATTCATTTCCACCGTCTATTGACCGCAGGCCGTATGCAACTTGAAGAACACCTGCTGACCGAACTCCTCGTTGAATTGGCTAAATGCGATGTTGCGCTCCATAAATCGACGCAGGGGCGCATCGAATTGGAGCGTTTTTTACTCAATGCAGCAGAAATCGGCCAACGGCATGCTCAGGCGAAAGCATGATGTTTGGAAGGCTGACCGTTCAAACTGGGCGTGTAGCATAGCTGGATAATGCGTTGGCCTCCTAAGCCGAAGATCCCGGGTTCAAATCCTGGCACGTCCGCCTCTTGTATCCCTGTCGAATGAACCGTTGGTTTTGCTCTGTCTCATAGGCAAGAGCCAAAGTCAACCACCTTCTGAGACAGTTTGAGGGCCATGGCATCGAGCATCGACAAAGGTTCGGGTTTTGAAAAGAATCTTGCTCTTCCCGACCCGTATGGAGAGGGGTTTGAGCACTCCGAAGATCCACTGGAGCACACCAAACAACAGTGGGCGACCCTCGAAAAAAGGCGGTTGATGATCGGGCGTCTTGCCCGCAAACCATCGCTTATGTTGTGGCGTACATTCAATGGTTTCTTTCTAGCGAGTTTTGCATTCATCAGTCTGCTTGAGCCAGCATTGATTGACGCGGTCGGTGGTTGGATTTTCCTTCTGGCCTTACCAATCGCTCTTGCCGTTGCCCCCAGTGTGATTGCTGGCGAAGCATCATGGCAAGCCATGCAGGCTCGAATTTCCCTCCGAGAACAAGGCGGGGTTCAAGCCGGTAAACGTCACGCTCTGCGCGCACAGCCTGGCATGGATCGGATTCTTGAGAGCCTCCGTGATCAACGCCGAAACAACCTCATGGCGACAGTTCTCTCGAGCATATCTTTCTCCCTGCTCGTTCTCGCGTCTGCGATTCAACCGAACTCTCTTGCTTGGAATCTTGCCCTCCTCGTGGCCATGACAGGTGGTGTGGCGCAAAGTTTCCACTCCATGTTCTCGTACGACTTCGTGCGCCAACAAGGCGATCCTTTCCCTTCCCTTGTGTTCCACGCACCAACGCACCACCCAACTCAACTGGGGAGCGTACTTGGCGACCTCCTCGTTGCCCATCTCGACCCAGATTTGCTCCTTGAGTGGGAAGAATGGCGCATGGCATTCAAGAAAGCCCTCATTCCTGGGAACATTCCCAAGCAAGCCTTGGAACGGCTCCTGTACATTCTCCACCTTCACATGGAAGAAGAAATCACATTTGAGATGGCGTTTGAAGAATTCAAAGCATTCATTGTTGCCGATCGTGTGGCAGGCCTCCTTCTCGATGAAGAAAACCGCTTCAACTGGCGAAGCCTCCAACGTTTGATCGCCCACGCCCGTGGATGGCAACCCGGCGCTTTCTTGCTGCTTGATCGATTGCAATACGACCTCCTTTCGGGCGCACCACCTCTTCTTCGAGCCGAGTGGCGAATGGACGTCGCCCTTGACGAAACATGCCACGCTGGCGCTGGCAACCTGTTCATCGCTCTCAACAATCAAACCTTCACTGAACGGCACGTGCGGGTTGAAGTCTTGACACCGAACGGCGAGCCTGAAACCCGAGATCACAGGTTCGAACTCAGTCCGTGCCCACCTCCCCGCCAGGCGGTTTCTCTCTCTCATCCATCCGAAGACGACGCCCTCGATTGGATCCCTCGTTACCTTGAGCGAGGTGTTGTGTTGTGGATTGGTGTAGCATGGCCAAAGGATTTCGCAGGCCCCGCAGATGTTCAGGTCATCTTGAGAGATGATGATGGTGTTGTGCTCGAATCTCAAGTTGTTCGAACCGACGTCAGAAGGAGTGGCGGAAGTCAGAGTAAAATCCGAACTCGAAAACTCGAGCAGGCTCGGCGTAAAGGCGAGTTGCCAATGCCATCATTCTCTGCTTGAAACCTGTTTGACAAAAATGTCCCGCAGTCACTTCTTTATTGGCCAATAGTTCCCCCCTCAATCGAGTTGGCTCCCAACCCGCCAAAGCGCGCACCTTATGGACAAGTCGTGCCTCGGAGGGATTACCGGATGTGAGGTACATGGAAGCATGGGACATCATTGTAGTAGGCGACGGACCAGCGGCACTTCGTGCTGCGGCATCAGCAGCAAAGCAGGGAGCATCCACTTTGATGGTTGCAGTCAACGCCCTTGGCAGCGTCAATGATGCAGGCCGAGATGGACTCGCAGCTCCGATTCAAGAGTCAAACAACCGAGGTCACCGAGAAGATACAATCCGCAACGGAGCGTTCCTTTGCGACCAAGATATTGTGGCACAGCGAACCGCTGATGCCGTCCGAAACCTCGATCTGCTGGAACGTTGGGGCGTAAACTTCCGTCGTGATTCCAAAGGCCTCCCGTCAGTTTCGAAAGCAATGGGTCATGCAAAGCCACGTGTTGCAGACGCTGGCGACGCAACGGCTCGCGAGGTTCAGAAAACACTCGAAGAGCAATGCATGCGCTACGGAGTTGTCCGACGAGGCGATCACCTCCCTCTTTCGTTGATCCACTCAAATCACACTGTTCACGGCATCACAGTCGCAGACATGATCGCCGGACGAATTCTTTCCATTCAATCGAAAGCAGTCATCCTTGCAGATGAAGGGTTCGAAGGTGTGTTCTCTCATGGCGCGATTGGAATCGGTATGGATTTGGCACTACAAGCAGGTCTTCCGCTTCGAGACATGGAATTCATCAGCCACACCCCGCTTGGAATTGTGGACACGAACATGATTCTACCAGCAGGCCTCCTTAGTGCAGGGGCAACGCTTCATGAAGCCAACGGAAACGATCTCGACCTCGGCGATGAATCCACGGCAGCCATCTGTGCTGCAGTCCAAGGTGCAAACCAAGCCGTTGTCGACGCACGACATCTCGGCGATGCCTCTCCATGGTGGTCCTCCGTGTTCCGCTCAGTTGCACAACGCACGGGCATCGATATGTCAAAGCAGACCGTTGCAGTTGAAGTTCGACCTTCGCTCAGCATTGGTGGCATTGCTACTGATGAACACGGCCGAGCCGTGAATGGCGCATGGTCTCGTTGGTTCACAGGCCTCTATGCGGCCGGTGACGCAGCATGCACAGGGTTCCACGGCGTGAACGCTCTGCCAGGAAACCAATTGCTCGATGCTCTGGGCAGCGGTGCTGCTGCAGGCGACCATGCAGGCACCTGGGCGAAGGATCGCAAACTCAGCGGTTCGAGCGTTGCTCAGGAAGACGAAGAACAAGCCAACGCTGATTTCTCTGCACTCTGCGAAGCCTCGTCCGATGCCGTTATTCGAGTCGGATCTGTGGCCACAAAGCTCCGAGATGCTGCACGAAACGCTCTGATGGGTGGTTGCGATGCAACCTCTCTCGCCAACAGCATCGAATCGTTGGAAGCGCTCAGTGTAACTGCAGAATCAATTCATCTTGACCAACACTCCTTGATTGCAAACACCAACCTAATCGAAATTGCAAGGATTCAATCCGGAATCCGTTTAACCCTTGCCGCAGCCCAATCCGCCCTTGCTCGTGAAGAGACACGGGGTTCGCACCAACGAACTGACTTCCCAGAACAAAGCGAAGAACTTCTTCACCACACCACCGTTGACCAAACAGGCGCAACATCCACTCTTGGGCTTCGCAAAGGAACTGCAGGTAACTGGGTTTTGGCACCACAATGAGCAACAAAAGCCTTCGATGCCGGTGCATCACTGAAAAGGGGAACGCACTCCCGCAATCATGGGCCAACCGACATTGTTCGATTCAATCATCGCTGGCGACATTCCTTCCCATTGCGTGGCTGAGGGTGAAAAATGGTACGCATTTCTCGATATTTTTCCTCGAACCCCGGGTCATACATTGATCGTACCTAAACACGGCGTACAACGTTTGAACGACCTTGATCAGGCACAGAGGAACGCTTTGTTCGAAGGCGTTTCAGAAGTTCAACTGATTCTTGGCCAACATTTCTCCACAGAAGATTTCACAGTCTGTGTGCATGATGGGCCACTCGCAGGTCAAGAAGTACCCCACGTCCATGTTCACGTCTTGCCGCGCCTCGCCGGTGATGGAGGGAAAACACTGCAAGCCATGTGGCCCAAAGCGCCTCTGATGGGTGGCGATGTGGACCATGGCGTGCTCGCGGAACTTGCCGCATCGTTGAGGGGTGAATAAATTGGCATCAGGCGGAATCGATGACGGAGCAGTGGACCATCGAGGCGACGCTCTCCCTGTTCTTTCAAAGTCTGCGACGAAGATGAAAATGGACAAATTATTGTCCACACCGCTTCCATCGTATGACGGTTCGACACCAGGCTCATTCGTTTGGACGCATGCTGCATGGTGGATCGCTCGACGCGTCCGCGCAGCACAATTCAGAACCCGTGAAGTCACTGGACGCGACACATTGCCGGCTGATCGTGGCAACCTGTGTTGTGCATGGCACACGAACGGCCTCATCGACCCTCTGGCCATCGCACTCAACCACAATCGATTCTTTGTGTTGGGCGGCCGCCACGACCTTGTTACGCGGCCACTGCTCAGTTGGTGGACACGGCGCATGGCGGTGCAACCAGTTGTCCGCAAGGCAGAACTTCTGCGCGGTGGATGTTCTGAAGAAGAAGCCACTCAGATCAATGGTCGTTCACTGTTGATGCTTGCTACAGGGATTTCAGAAGGATTTGGTTGCGTTCTTTTCCCAGAGGGAACAAGCCACAGTGACTCGTCGATGCTTCGGTTCCGAACCGGTCCAATGCGGACCGTTCTCGCTGCCGGCGCCATCGCCAAATCTCGAGGTAACCCACTCCCTGCAGTGATCCCAATCGGTTTGCATTTCAGAAATCGCGAACTGTTCCGCACCGATGAGTGGGTTGAATATGGCGCACCACTGCAACTTATTGACGAAGACATCCCAGATGAATTAGTTGAGGCCGTCAAGGACGGGAAATGGAGCGAACCACCTGCGTCCAAGGTCACAACACTTCGAGACAAACTTCGCCTCGAGCTTGTCCCCATGACGCCAAACACATCAGATTGGAGTGAGTACGATGCCTTGCACCTCATGGGTCACGTCGAAGCCCGCCGTTCAGGCCAACCGCTCTCTTCTTGGCGAGAAGAAGTGCTTGCGGCGCGTGCACTGCGAGATGCACTCCAGCCAGCCGAAATGTCGCTGATGGAGACCGAAGTACCCGCCATCGAACACTCCGTGCTACCCCCGGCGAAAGCCGCTGCTCAGTTGCTTGGCGAACGTGGACTCGACGGCAGGGATCTGAATGCCGCAGGTACCGATTTGCGGACGTTCAGCCCCACAAAAGTCATCGCGCCTCTGATTCGCCTTCCAATTGCATTGCTCATGCTACCAATATGCCTGTACGCCTTTGGGGGCCAAGTGGCCATGGGGCGATTGCTTGGTGATTCAACCGACGAAGGCCTCGATGCAAGAACGTCATACCACTTCTTAGCCGCAATGTTTGGTTCCCTCATGTTTTGGCCACTTCTCACAATTCTTGCAGTGTGGCTCGCAGTCAACAGCGCTTCTTCGCTCACAGATCTCATTGGATTTGATTGGCTTGCCGTTTATGGAGAAAGCCAGATGCACACACTGTTCGCCATTGGAACCCTTGCCTTGTCGTTGTTGCCAATTTACTGGTTCAGCGGTCGGGTTTGGTCCAAGTTTTGGGATGATTTGGTTGACTTCAAACGCTTCCTTCTTCGCATGAACACCCGGGGTGCGCAACGACAAAACATACGCGGTGCGCTCAAGAATCTCCATGGGGAAATGGACAAAATGTCCCTTTGATTGAAGGGTGCGGTTCAAACGAGAGGAGTTCATCCGCCAACCATGAACCCCGAGGCGGTCATCCAGCAAATCCAAGCATGGATGAAGCAAGAACGGCTTACTGTCAAGGTCCAACAGGACCCGCGCGCAGAAGCCCACTTCCTCATCAAATACCCCGCAGGCAACCAAGGCCACATGTTCGCTGTGGTGGTGCCAAAGGGTCGCGACTTGGTCGCAATATCGAGCATGACTCGCGTTGACAAAGGCCAGCAGAAGGAAATGGCGAAGCACATGGAAGAAGATCGTGAAGAATGGCTCGAATGGGTCCATGAAGCGCGATTGCAACTTATCCGCTCAACCGTCGATTGGGGCATACACATGGGCCATACCGGCAAAGAGAAGGCAGGCCCCCTCCAAGCCTTCAATGTCAGTCTGCCGATTTGGTTTGATGGGCTCACAAAGAACGAATTTATGCATACCTTGCGCAACTTGTGGTTGGCGAAACTTGGTGTTATTCATGAAATCAAGTATTCCTACGGGCCGGGTATCGGTCAGTCGGGGCCTGTTGATGATTGGCCAAAACCAAAGACCAACGGTGAAAGCAAAAACAGCCCTGCCGGACCAGCAACGGCATCCTCAACAGAACACGAAATCGAATTCGATGAGAAGATGACATTTGGCTCCGGCTTCGACCCTTCGGAATGGGCTTGAATCCCTCGTTTAGCCCCGCCATCCCGGATGGCCAAAAAATGACATGTGGCAGGCGCGGTTAAGTACCATAAGTGTGAGAAGTAAATGGTCTCACCACTGGATGTGTACACATGGGTCAAAAAATGAAGTCTGTAAGCCTCGTATCAATCATGATGCTCTCGGTGCTCTCAACGCTGTTGATGGCAACCGTTACCGTATCTGCAAACACCGTTGTCGTCACTGAAGCGATTCAGGTCGTTGATGGCGGTACAGCAACCGATCAACAAGCAGCCGTCAGTTCAGACAGCGAAGGAAACGTGCACGTTGTGTGGACACGGAACAACCTCCATCTCTACTATTCAATGATTTCACCACGCGGCGACACACTCATTGACACAACCCAAATCACCAATCCAGGACTTCACAAGATTTGGCATCCAGACATGGTCGTTGACGAAATGGACCGCGTCCACGTCGTATGGACCGACAAAGCCAGCCAACACAAAATCGTCTACACCGTTCTGAATCCTTGGGCCACTCCTATGGATGGCTCCGCAAGCGATGATGGGACAATCAGCGCCATCGACGACCACGTCGTCTCAATGCGTGCCCAGAACCGCGACTGGCCAGCAATCGATTTGGACAGCCAAGGAAATGCCCACATTGTTTGGGAAGACTCCTATGACGAACTTCAGCGATTCTTTAACCAACCACAGATCTACTACACAATGCTTCAGCCAGATATTTCCACTGGTGCTGTTGTCACCCTCTTCGACGACACCCTCCTCACCCCAATCATCGGTCACAAGGGCCACCCAGACGTTGTCGTTGACGCCAACGACTACGTCCAAATCGCATGGGATGACACCCGGGGCGGTAAAGTCGAACTCGCCTTCATCGTCGACACCTCTGGTTCGATGTACTCTGAGTGGGCTGACATCTGCACCGTCGTTTACGGCGGTAACTTCGCTTCTGGCGGTTACTTCCAAGGCATCAAACCAATGCTCGAAACTGCAAACATGACCGTCTATGAAACCATCTACGGCCTTGGGAACACCCTTCCGGGTGCAGCAAGTTCAGGAAACTGCGCTGGCAGGAATCAGAACGCAGGTCCACGCAACACACCACTCGGCCAATTCCCCGGTGACGACTCTGGTGGAATCCGAAAGCTCCCAGGAACCGTGTACAACGGAAACACCTATTCCGGATACTCCGGTGAAGACTGGGGCCCAGGATCGAACTGGGCTTGCCTTTCTTGGAAGGACGCATCTGGCTACGTGCCAGGCAACCCGCCAACCCAAGACGACCACAGGTGGAACCCGAACGCAACAAAGATTGTGATTCCAGTTTCCGATGAAGGACCAAAAGACGGCGACCCTTCCCAGCAGGCTGATGACTTGACGGCCATCGAAGAAGCGCACGACAACTGCCTAAACGCAGGTGTCATCCCAGTCGGTCTTTACGGCCAAGGCTACGGTGGTGCTGGAAACATTCAGTCCCACTTCATGGATCTCGTGCAATGCCCGAATGGTGTTGTGTCAACCCAAACTCGAAACTGCCCAGGCAACACCCTCCGCTCCTCTGATGCTGGTGGCCAAGCATACGAATTCCCATCCGGCAGCGGTGGTGCAAACGCCATGGCTCTCCTCGTCGAAGCAATGGTCTACATTTCGACCAACAACTCCCGTGAAATCTACATGTCCGTTTTGGACCCGTATGGGAAGATGAACAATGACCCAACATGGGTTCCTGGTGGCACTGGCCACTCCGTTGTTTCCAACAACTATGTCGAAGACACAGGACTTGGTTCCGATGGCCACTTGGTTGTTGTCAACGACACCCGCGTGACCATTGATGACGCTTACTCTTTCCACCCAGCCATTGGCGTGGACATGCAAGGCAACACTCACATCGCTTGGATGGACGGGCGCGATTACGGATTCGAAAAGGCTGTTAATTACGAAGTCTACTACACCAAACTCCGCCTGCAAGGTGCAGGTGTTTGGGACGGATCTGATGAAGGGCTTTCCACATACGCCATCAAGAAGATTCAGGACACAGCCATCTCCAACGTCGAGACACCATCTGGAATCTCCGGCAACAACCCATTCGGCGGAAACTCCGTGTTCCCCTCTCTCCTGACCGATGATCAAAACAATGTACACATTGCTTGGGTCGATTCGGGCAATGCAACGGCAGGTGAAGAAGTCGTCTACACTCGATTGAACGCAACGGACCTCACAGGTGAGGGCGAAATTGCCCTCGACCCTTGGGAAATTGTTTCCATCACCTCATGGGCAAGCAACAAACTCGGTCCAAATGCAGGTTCCCAACCAAGCATCGGTATGCCTCCTGCGTTCTCCAACGATCTTGGAAGCGGTGCACACGTTGCATGGTCTGACACTAACAAGTGCAGCCAAGAAACGAACAACAACCGCTTCACCATCTGTTACTCCCACGTTCTTACAGGACAAGTGGATGTTGAGTTCCAAGACGGGGAAACCTTCTACCACGTTATCGAACCAGGTGAACAAACCATCTACAACATGACCATGAACAACTCAACACCCGGACCAAAGGACCTCGTGGCCGACACCTTCGGCCTGAACATTTCGGGTGTGCCACAGAATTGGACTGCGACCCTGTTCTTTGCAGACAATCACACAACAGTCATGCCAGATACTGCCATCTTCCTCGAAGGTGGAGAAGACATCAGGTTCTACCTCCGCGTGCGCGCCCCTTCGGTGTACCAAGCAAACGGTGATGAATTGGCTGACATCCGAGTGACAGCAAAGTCCTACAAGGACCCAGCAATCCAATCAGACTTGACCACTCGAACCCTCATGGACGTCGTTCACGGTATCAACTTGGACACATCGCACAGCATGGCTGATATCGAGCAAGGCCAAACAGCAATCTTCTCCATCACGATCACCAACACAGGTAACGTGTTTGACCGCTTCATCTTCTGGGACCCATACACCCTCGAAGGACAACAAGAATGGCTGCTTCCATTCAATTGGGCTGTCAACTTCCCAACGAGCGTGGAACTCGATCCTGGTCAGTCAGTGACCAAGAACCTCGAAGTGTTGGTGCCAACTTCGGAAGATCCGGGTGCGTTTGTCATCTATCTGAAGGGTTGGTCCGAAGGTGAACCGATTAAGTCCATCGAAAAAGGAACGTACGACATCCTTGAACTGGGTATCTTCGTTTCGATTCGTTCCACTGGCAACATCGTCATGGAAATCTTCGATACGAGTGAATACGTTGACCCTGGCCAATGTGTGACTTACCCGATTGATGTCACCAAGAACTTCGATTCTGGCAACCTTGTGTTCACTACCCCAGGTGCTCCAGAAGCAAAGCCTGACACCATCTCTCTTGACGCATGGCGCCAAGACAATTGGGTTGTCAACGTCGACTTCTCTAACGCCCCAGGTGGAAACAACGTCCCAATGGAGACGCCTCGTGCATGGAACATTCCTAACGGTGACGATTACGTTACCTACGAAGTCGGTGTCGAAGTCTGTGCCCCAACCCTTGCCTCTGCAGGACTCGGGCCAGCTGTTGTTCTCAAAGCCTATCTCGACGGTTATCCACGGATTTCTGCTTCGAAGATCCTCTCAACGAACGTGAATCACGTGTATTCGCTTGGTGCCGAGGCCGAGATCAGTGAGGATGACATCATGACCATGAACGGACAAGAAGTCATCGCAGTGAACCCTGGACAAGAACTCGTTCTCCCAACCACGGTGACCAATTACGGAAACGGACCAGACCGATTCGATTACCGCCTCGCACGGGTCACTGACCCAGCAGGTGTCGACGTGATCTGGGACATTGAAGTTCCTCGTGAGAACTTGCTCGAACTTGCTCGTGACACTCAACAAGAGTTCGACGTTCAAATCAACGTCCCTGACCAAGTTGAAGCAGGTACCTACACGGTGGTCTTCCAAACATACTCAGAAGAATCCTACCCAGACGCAAGTGGTCGATTGACCCGCCTGCGCTTCACGCAGCAAATCTCTGTCTATGTGCAAGAATTCTATGACATGCAAATTTCGATGGATGAAACTGTAGACAACGCAGTCAAGACTTCCGCACCGGGACGAATTGTTCGCTTTGAAGTGAACATTACCAACAACGGAAACGTTCCAGATTGGGCTCGGTTGGACAACCACACCTCCCAGCGAGACGGTGAAGCATTGATTTGGTCCGAATTGCCGAGCATGGGCGCTCTTAGCGGCTGGAACGTAGAATGGCGAATGGTCAAGCAAATCGGAACGGATCTCACAACCGAGGAATCCTGCCAGATCATTGAATCAATTCCTGTTCAGACCGGAAACGAAGATGCACCATTGGATCCCGATGTTGTCTTCGCTGACACCTTCGACGACCAATGTATCTACGTGCAATCAATCGACAGTTACTACATGCCAGAAATGGCGGCTTACAGCACCCACCAAATGGTGGCGATTGTGACGGTTGCTCCATCCGCAAAGCTCGATACACGAAGCCTCGGTCTCAAGGTTGTCTCCAAGATGGGGAACATGTTGGACGGTGGCGATCACGATGATTCCCCTGCATGGGATGGTGAGTCCCTCGACACAAACGAGTTCATCATCACGCTCCGATTGCGAGCTCCAAACTTGGACATCACAGAAGTCAAGGCATCCATTACCCAAGCGGCTGTTGGCGAAACAATCCCAATTCGTGTTGTGCTTGAAAACAATGGAAACACCCACGCAACTGACATTGAAATCATTCTCTGTGAGTACCCAAGCGCTGGTGATGCTGACACGCTCAATGACATCAAGAAGAACGGTTGCGAAGAAGACCGCATTGTCATGCGTCAAGTGATCGGCGCTTTGCTTGCTCCTGACGCATCGGAAGAATCCAAGTCGATTGAATTGTACCTCCTCTACCCAGTAAGTGCAGGAAGCCACGGCGTCTACGTCGTGGTCGATCCACTCAACGAAATTGTTGAGACCAGCGAACGGGACAACGTGAAAGAGGTCTCAACTGAACTTCAATCGGAGAATCCATTCCTTGATGTGGCGGGTGAAGTTGTTGGGAAGACCGCTCTGCCATTCGCAGTGATTGTGTTGACCTTCGCTCTGCTTGGTGTTGTTTACCTCGTCGGTAAAGGACGCCGTGATGATGTTAACAAGCGAATTGCTGAGCAATCTTCGCTCATCTCAGTGCTTGGTAAGGACGACAACTGATTCGAGGACCGCCCGACTTGATTGGCATCACTTGCCAATCCAGTAGCGCAAGTCCCGGTCAGGGCTGCTGGCTACAATATGGCCCGCACGCTCTGAAAGTTGTTGCTCAAGGCGACGCTTGACCTCGTCGACCAAAGTGTTGAGTTGAGGCCGATCCAGGTGAAACTCATTGGCTAAGGCGCTCAAATCAAGCCGTGAGGTCGGCGCATCGATGAGGGTGTGAACGACGCTTCGTTGCTCGTAGTGGTCAAAGTCAGAATCGACACCAGCTGAAACCCGACTTCGAATGTGCTGATGCAAGGAGATGAGGGCATCTCGCTTTCGGTCCAACTCTTCGAGCACTTCGGTCACCTGCTGGATGTGGGCGATGCCCTCACCGACAGAGATTTTCTTTCTACCGCTGATGGTTTTTACAACGTTTTCAACGCCCGCTGGAAGCCGATTGGAAAGCCGCATTGGTCCGCCTGCAGGCAACGAGCGCTGTTCGACAGAAAACAGGTCAGGGCCGAGATCGATTCGCAGAGACATCGATTGTTGCACGCTGTAAATGGTTCGAGGTGGACCACCCTTTTCGCTTGGAACCTTCATTTTCATGACAAAACCCCCTCGTTCTAACTCCTTGAGATGCTTGACGATGGCCTGCTGACTCACACCAAGGAGATCCGCAAGTTGCATTGGGTAGTGCGGCTCCCGTACCAAACGCTCCAGAATCTGGCGACGTAGTTTGTTTTGCAGCAAGCTCAAGGCGGTTTCTAGATCACTCATAGTGCTCAACCTGTGGTTACCTAGACGGGAGCCCCATATGAAGGCCACGCTCAATTACAGGCCGTGGAATCTTGACCAAGGGACGATTCACAGACGCCGACTATGCTACGAGAAGAAGGTTGGAACACCAATCCCACATGCGTTTTGGACCAAGCGCTGCGATCATGGCAAAGAGGATTCCCAGGCCGACTAAAGGCCACGCTGTGGATTGAGGCAGCGTTGCTTCGTATTTCCATTCAACTTCGAATTGTTGCAATGATTGGACATCATCACCGCCCGCCACAAATCGATAATCCCCGCTTGTTGCGTTCCATAGGAATCCTCCATCGGATGCTTCACCGCCAGCAACAAGGTCGATTGCAAATTTTTCGCACTCATAGTAACCGTCCTTCTGTGTGCACTTTGATGCTTCAGATGCTTCAGCAATGCCAATCCAAACGTTGTTTTTCTCCCACTGCACGGAAACTAAAACTTCAGCCAGATCAATTTCACTTGGGAGTTCAAGGATTTCTTCTGACATCCCCCAATAACATGTGACCTCATCATCATCGATGAAAGGCAACCCCTCGTCTACGCTGCAAGGTGGCAGCATTGCATTTTCAGAATCACTGTCTTCAAATCCTTCAGATCCTACAAAGGCGCCAATGAGGAGGGCGACAGAGATGACGCCAAAGACAACCCTGGTGATTGAATGGAACATGCATTCACCTACACTTCATCCCAACTTTTCCAATCATTGTTGGAGGGTTGGTTCGGTTTTTCCTTTTGGAGAGGTTGTATTTTTGGGCGATTGCTGGTCTCGATGATGACTGAGTCATCAGAGCCTTCATCCCACGAAGCGATTGTTTTGGTGTTTGGGTCTTTCTTTGGAGTCGCAGGATTCTTTGAACTTGGACTCGGACGGTCTGCGAATGGATCGCTGACCTGCTGTGTTGCTTCTTCCACATCACCGCGCATGAGGGCGTAGACCTGCTCCGTCGTCAGGAGGCTTCCGCTCATCACGCTCTGCTTTCCGTCAATGAATTCCTCAGTTTGCCCAATACCGGTGTCCGCAAAAGGAGCCTCGACCTTCGGTTGAAGTGGGTTTTCCCCTTTCGCGAAAGCAGCCATCATTTCGGGCGTGAGTTCAGTTGCTTGTGTCATGGTACCATCAGGGTTCATCATGATGACAGAGCCCTTGCTTTGATTGATTCTAGCAAGCCACAAGATGACGCCTGCAAGGGGGAGCACCGTTAGACCAAGGCAGCACGATGCCATGCCAAACAACATGCCCGGGCTCGAAAGAATTGCAAATTGATACGGATTTGTATGAACAAGGTAGACGGATTCATTGGCACAGTCAACATCTTCCTGGCACGTCACATCCAAGGCGTATTCTCCCTCTTGCTCTACATCCCACCCACTGGTGATGATGAACGCAGTCGCATCGGCAGACATTGGGAACCAATCCGAAGCACAAATCTTGTTTTCCTCAGCATCGGCAACTCGGGCCGAACCTTCGATTCGAGTAAGGTTGAGGTCGACATTGTTCTCACCCTCGAGGGTCACAGCGTAGTAGCACCCCGCTTCGAGGTTCACTACTTCACTGCCAGGCCCGGTTGCCGTCGCAACGGCCATGACCCTTGGGTCATAGGCTTCATCGATGGCATCACCTTGGGAATTCAGCAAGAATGCACCAAGAAGAAGCAGCACTGCACCAGCAATGGCCAGGCGAACAGGCCATGGGTTGCGTGCGGACTGAGCCATGTTTTCACCTACCACTCTTCCCAAATGAATCCTCGCTTCAAGCCAAACCGAGTTCTGCGAGCTTTTCTGGCAAGTATGTTTCCGTCACGAAATCAAGACCGTACTTCGCCAATGATTGCTGTTCAGCTTTCTTTCCAAGTTCCAGCATCATGTTGATTTGCTCTTGCCACCAACCATCAGCAAACCGTGGGTCTGAAAGTTCTGCGTTGAGAGCTTCAATGTCTTTCTTTGACAAATCATCGTTCGGTAGGTCATAGGCGACGATGTCATCAGCAGTGATACCGAGGTATGTTGCGGATGGTGTTGCCAAGTACTCGGAGATGTGCGCCGTCTTAATCGCACCATATGCAATGGATGCGAAAATTCGGAAGGACCACGGATCACCGTCGAGGAAGACAACGACTGGCAAATCCCATTCTTCGCTCATGCGCTTCATGATTCGCCGGGTCGAACGAGCAGGCTGCCCCTTCAAGTGCAAAAGTCCACATCGGTATTCCTCATCAAATCCGTTCTCAATCAATCGGTCAAACATACCACCAGTCTCGATGGCCATGATGAAATCGATGTCATTCTCGAGCAGTTCAATCTTCTCAGCTTCAACATTGTACGGCACGCCGTATCCAGAATCGCCGACATCGTCTCGTGCGTTGATGCGCATCCATTCGCCCCTACGATTGCGTTCTCGCAGGGTCAAGTTCCCGATCATTCTGGCTCCGTCTTCTTCAGGACGGAGTTTGAAATCCTCACGCAAACACTTTGTTACAATTTCCAAATCCTCTGCGAGGTTGTTGGATTCGTTTTGGCTGCCAAATTTTCCAAGACCCCAAGCTTCTGAGATGTAATACATCTCTCTCAGGGTTGAGGACTTTCCAGCAACCAACATTTCCTCGATGAATTCAACGACGTGAAGGGCCCGTAGCAATTGTTTCGCAGATCCAAGGCTCGTAGCATCTCGGATGGACTGCTTTTTTCCATACTTGTAAACGCCGAGCTTCTTATCGAATCCAATGTTGTTTTTGGTACGGACAGGCAAGGTCATCGTGGGCGGTTCGCCTTTCACGATTCGGTCGTACATTTCGCCGACAATCAAGTGCATTGCTTGCTTTGTCTCTTCTGCTGTGTGGCGTCGTGTCATCAAACATCACCTCCAAAGAGTGTGGTTTGGCCACTCGGTGGCGCCACTGTTGGCTCCCCCATTGGTTCAGCAGGCTCTTCTGGAGTTGAATCCGCATTGCCAGTATCGCTGAGTGCGCGCTCTTGTCTTCGAATTTCTTCGAGGAATTTCTCGTCCATCTTGCTTGCACCTATGACATCTTGAGAGCCGCGGAAGAACACATCGGTTTCCGTCCAATCGCCTCGTTCGAGTCCACTCAAGTTGTAGGTGATAACGGTCCGTTCACCGGGTTCAAGCGATGGAAGTTTCCATGCCCATACACCCGTTGCTTCCTTTCGTCCCCCCGTCTCGTTGTTGATCATCTCAGCCCCTGCCTTTTCCGGCCAAGTGGCCAAAATTGTGTAGGCTCGAACCCTGCTGGTGTAATTGAACAGGGTGATCATGACATCAGTTTGCTTGGTTTCCTTGTTCCAAGTGGTTGAGGTTTCCGAAATCACAGCGGACATGATTTTGGTGATGGACCCCGCAAGGTCGGGCACAGGGCGCCCGAGAATATGTGCTGATTTTTCAGCGATTGCAGGAAGAATGTCGTTGATCAGTTCGAACTTTTCCTTTGTCTTGGCCATCTTCTTCTTCTTTTCCAAGTGCTTTCTCAAACCACGCCCCATCTCGAGCATGGCCTTTCGTGCTTCTTCGATGACTTCGCCATTGTCCGCAAGCGCTTCTTTGGCTTCGGATGTGAATTGAACGTTGGTGCTTGCAAGGTGCACCAAAATGGCAGCAGGCCCCTTTGGAACACCTTTTGCCCCCGGCTGGTCGAGACCATACTGGCGCCAATCAACGCTTTCGATGGCTTTGGTCAACAGGCAGCCACCTTGTTGATACATCAGTGGAACTCGATTTGCAAACCGAAGAACTTCAACCGGTTTGTCTGCGGCCATGTTACCGCCAAAGATGAGCCCTACTTCCACCTGATATGGATTGCCTTGCGTCACTGCAGGGGCGCGTGTAAGGGTGGAGATGAACCGTGAATCGATTGTTTTCGACAAACCCTTCTTGATCAGCATTTCTTCAATTGGTGAAAGACAATTCGTTGGGGGATTGAGTAACTTGACCGGTTTTCCATTGACGTGCCGTTCGCCTTGGAAGGCTTCGAGCAAAGCCCGGATTTGGTCAGGATTCATCGATTTTGGTTTTGTTTTTTCATCAATTTCGGCTGCAACACACAATTCTTTGCTGGCCCGAGCAGATACGCCAGAGAAATTCATCCGAAGGAACACTGTAAGTCTTGAATCGGTTGATTCTGATGTCATTCGCTGAAGTTGACCCAATTCGATGCCGTGAGGGTGCGGCTTGATGCCTTCGACCTTGGTAGGGAGGCGTTCGGTCACCCGAGGCCAGTGGTGGACTTCACCATCAGGATCGGTGAATGTGATCTCTGCATGCGGATTGACGATGCTCGTCATGCGGAGGTATTGCCAAACGCTTTGACGGCCTTTCTGATACTTCGCTTTCATTTGGGCTGTGACTTCGGTGCCGTGCTCTTTTGCTGAACCGTCCTCATTGTACCAAATTTCTCGTCCTTGGTTGGCTTTCGTTGCCTTATTTTTCCGTGTGTCTAGGCCAATGTCGACCACAGCAGCGGTTGGTTCACCAGAAATCTTCGAGCGTACGTGCGTCGTTCGTCCTGTCGTTAATTGGCAGTACATGACCACACCAGTGATTCCGATTCCTTGTTGGCCTCGGGATTGTCGGATGGCGTGAAACCTCGAACCAAAGAGCAGTTGTCCAAACACCTTTTCGATGCTTTTCTGGGGAATGCCAGGTCCGTTGTCCTCCACAACGAGCTTGATGATGTCTTTCTTGGTGTCAATTTTTTCAATGACAACCCTGATGGTTGGAAGAATACGCGCTTCTTCACAAGCATCAAGGGCGTTGTCGACGGCTTCTTTCACGGCTGTGATGAGGGATCGAGCGAGGGAATCGAATCCAAGAAAGTGTTTGTTTTTCTCGAAAAACTCAGAAATTGCGACTTGTTTTTGATTCGATGCGAGTTTCTGTGCGATACCAGTCATGAGGCCAATCCTCCACCACGGTCCTCCTTCGTCCGGATGACGAAGGGCCAATGATGTCCTCAGTGGTTCTCCGACGGTACTTAATCCCTAAGCCGGGCTGAGATTGGTGGCCTGTGTTTCCATCGTCCCTCGAGAGAACCACGGGAAGTAAGATTTCAGATTGGTCGAATTGAACCGATCAAGCGTACTTCTGCCATTCAGTCCCGGTCCACCAGTAGGTGTTTCCGTCATCCATGGCTCTCCATGTGTATCCACTTCCATCCGTCCACTGGCGCAAAACGGTTGGTTCTGCGACAACGGCTGGGATGACTTCAACAGTTTGGATTGGTTGAACGGGTTGGGCTTGCACTTGGGCAACAGGCTGCACTACTTGCGGCTGTTGAACAGCTTGTGTTGCGTAGGCAGTGGTCGGTTCTGGCGTGTAGGGCGTTGCTTGGACCGGTGTCAATTGAGTGATCATGCCGGCTTGTCCGATTGCCATTGCTTGCTCTGGTTCGTCGTCACCACGGCTTCGCATGAAGAGCACAGCACCAACACCTCCTCCAAGCACAACAAGTACCACCAGGAGGATGGTGAGCCATCCTCCCTCGTCGTCGTCCGATGCACCTGATGTTGCATCGCTTGAGTCATCGACAGCATCTGCGGGCGGCATGAGCACCGTGTCGATGACGTGAATGATGCCGTTCGAGGTCGCTACATCAGCAAGGGTGATGTTTGCACCATTGATTCCCGGGGTGAGCGACAGCGTTGCGTTGTCGCCGTTCACCATCTGCAGCATCATGCCTTCCGTGATATCGGAAGCTTGCACTGAGCCGGCGTGCACGTGGTGGAGCAGGATGTCGGTGAGGGTTGCCTTCCCTTCGGGCGTGTTGAGCGCAGCCAAGTCGATGCCAGCATCAGCAAATGCCTGATCGGTCGGTGCAAAGAGCGTAAACGGCCCCTCGCCTTGGAGCGTTTCAAGCAATTCAGCTTGGATCACAGCGGCGACCAACGAATCGTGAATGCCTGTGCATTGAGCGGTGCGTGGGATGTTGTTTGGCGTGGCGGTTGGTGTGAGCACCTTGTCGATGACGTGGATGATTCCGTTGCTTGTGTTGACATCAGCAGCGGTAACGGTTGCACCATTGACCATGACGCTGTCACCGACAGTGAACGAGAGCGGTTGTCCATTCACGGCGGTTGCCGTCATGCATTCGGTCACTGCGGAGGCTGGAACGGCTGCAGGAACAACGTGGTAAAGCAAGATATCTGTAAGAGCAGTCTTCCCTTCCGGTGTATCAAGTGCGGCCAAGTCGATGCCAGCATCAGCAAAGGCCTGATCGGTTGGTGCGAAGAGCGTGAACGGGCCGTCGCCTTGGAGCGTTTCAAGCAATTCAGCTTGGATGACTGCGGACACGAGGGAATCGTGAACGCCCGTGCATTGAGCGGTGCGTGGGATGTTGTTTGGCGTGGCGGTTGGTGTGAGCACCTTGTCGATGACGTGGATGATTCCGTTGCTGGTGGCCACATCTGTTGCGGTAACGGTGGCTCCGTTCACCATCACGCTGTCACCTACTGTGAAGGAAAGTGGGTTTCCATTCACGGTGTTGGCCGAGAGGCAATCGGTGACTGCTGAGGCTGGGACTTCACCTTCAATCACGTGGTAGAGCAAGATGTCGGAGAGGGCCGTTTGACCTTCTGGGGTGTCGAGGTCTGCAAGAACAATGCCAGCATCAGCGAATGCTTGATCGGTTGGTGCAAAGACCGTGAATGGGCCATCAGTTTGCAGTGTTGGCAACAATCCTGCTTGGATGACACCAGCGACCAACGAGTTGTGGATGCCTGTGCATTGAGCGGTGCGCGGGATGTCGTTGGGCGTAGAGGTTGGGGTCAACACGGTGTCGATGACATGGATGACACCGTTGCTCGTGTTCACATCTGCAAGGGTGACCGTTGCATCGTTGACCATCACGCCGTCACCGACGGTGAACGAGATTGGATTTCCGTTCACGGTGGTCGCAGTCAAGCATTCGCTGACCGCTGAGGATGGGACTTCACCAGCCACCACGTGGTAGAGCAGAATATCAGTGAGCGCTGCCTTTCCTTCAGGTGTGTCGAGGGCTGCAAGATCAATGCCGGCATCGGCAAAGGCTTGGTCGGTTGGTGCGAAAAGAGTGAACGGTCCAGCACCTTGGAGGGTTTCGAGTAATTCAGCTTGCACAACCGCTGAGACAAGCGAATTGTGGATGCCGGTGCATTGTGCGGTGCGTGGAATGTCGTTCGGACTGTCCGTTGGGGTCAGAACCGTATCGATCACGTGGATAACACCGTTGCTTGTGTTCACATCTGCGATGGATACAGTTGCGTTATTCACCATCACGCCACCATCAACAGTGAACGCAAGCGGTTGGCCGTTGACGGCGTTTGCTGACATGCAGTCAGTCACAGCGGAGGCTGGAACTTCCCCACTGACGACGTGGTACAGCAGGATATCAGTCAGTGCAGCCTTTCCTTCAGGCGTATCAAGGGCGGCGAGGTCGATGCCAGCATCAGCGAACGCTTGGTCGGTTGGTGCGAAGACAGTAAACGGCCCAGTGCCCTGCAGGGTTTCCAACAGTTCTGCTTGGATTACACCGGCGACGAGCGAGTCGTGAATACCGGTGCACTGAGCAGTGCGTGGGATGTCGTTTGGTGTATCTGAGGGGGTGAGGACCTTATCGATGACGTGAATCAAACCGTTCTTGGTCACAACATCGGTTGCGACGACAACTGCGTCATTGACCATCACTGAATCACCGACGGTAAAAGAGAGCGGTTGGCCGTTTGCCGCATCGGCAGACATACAGTCGGTCACATCCTTTGCTGGAACTTCAGCAGAGACAACGTGGTACAACAAGAGGTCAGAGAGGGTTGCCTTTCCTTCCGGAGTGTCGAGCGCGCCCAAGTCGATGCCTGCATCAGCGAAGGCTTGGTCGGTTGGTGCGAAGACGGTGAACGGGCCAGGTCCTTGGAGTGTGGCCAAGAGATCGGCTTGAATCACTGCAGCCACAAGCGAATTGTGAATGCCGGTTGTTTGAGCGGTTGCAGGAATGTCCACTGGCGGCATCAAAACAGTGTCAATCACATGGATAATACCGTTCGATGCGAGGACATCTGCTGTCGTGACGGTTGCTGTGCCAACGGTCACCGTGGAGCCGCTCACGCCAAACTTGACCTTGTCGCCATTGACCATGGTGGCAAGCATTCCATCGGTAACGGCGCTTGCAGGAACTTCTCCAGACACCACGTGGTGGAGAAGAATGTCGCTCAGGGTTTCGTTTTCTTCAGGTGTGTCGAAATCTGCAAGATCGATGCCAGCATCAGTAAAAGCTTGGTCGGTTGGAGCGAAGACAGTGAAGGGGCCTGTGCCTTGGAGGGTGGCGACCAGGCCTGCATGAGCGAGGGCTGCCACGAGCGAGTCGTGAACGCCGGTAGCGGCTGCATTCGCTGGAATATCTTGGGTTTCATCCGCACTGGCATTCAACGGTAGGCTTGAGGCAACGAGCAGGGTGAGCATCAGGTAAACGGCGATTTTTCTCATACCTCACAAACGAATCTGAACTGGTTATAATGGGATGTTTTTTTGCTCAAAATTTAACAGTCTTTGAAAAATCTAAACCAAAAACCAGTATGAAACGGGTGCCGCAAAGCCTCCAATGTTTCAATACAAAGATGAAAACAAATGTCCACAACCGTACCGTTGTGTAGAGATGATCTAAAATGCATCAAAATTTGGACTTAAATTGGTTTCTTGGGAAAACTTTCAAATGACATCGTTGTGGAGAATTAAATATGAAAAAGTTGTGCGTGATGATTTGTTTGGTATTTTTACTTTCATTTGCTCCAATCAGTTCGAGTATGCCTTCAGGTATTGGCTCTGCGGCTGATAATGGATGCACATGTCATGGTGGTGAAGATTCGGGACCAAACAACGCTTCGTTTGATTTCTCCGTAGAGGGGATCCCGGTAAATTTTACTTCGAATACAACCTATTCAATCACTGTAACAATGGATAACGGATCCCTTGTGGACAACAATGCCAATGGTTACCGCATGATTGCGAGCCAAGGAGTTATCACAACAAATGCTGGCGATCCAAACTCACACATTTTGGATGAAGGAGCAACTCAGACCGCTGATGGCCAATCTACTACCGTCTGGAATTTGACATGGACATCTCCATCAGAGGCAGTTGGTGATGTAGAATTCAACACGTTCGTTCTGTTGGGGTCTGGTGGTGATGGACCCGGTGGTGATTACTGGATTGGCAAAACCAACAGTTCTTCACCAGTTGAGAGCAATTCACAGGAGGAGGAAGATCCCGAAGAAATTCCGTTTGTTGGAATGCTCGCAACGGCTTCTGTTCTCGCTTTGGCATGTATTTTCAGGCGAGATGATTTCTGAATATCTGAAAGACAAACACAACAGTCGTCTTTCGTCTTCAAGGGGTTAATGCGCTAACCCTCGTAGGCAATTGAATCATGCACAAGGGCTTGCAGTGGATGCTGTTCGTGCGTACTGATACAACAGGCGTGTCAACAAAGGGTGTCGTGAGGGCTTTAATCGGATTCTAAGTTGCTAGGAATCTGCACACGCCCACTTCGAAGTCCACCTAAAGTGTAGAAAATAAGCGGCGTGCCGATGAAGGTCGGTAGGAGCCACATCACCACCCCACCTCCTATTGCAGTCACAGAAAATGCCGTGACGGTTGAGATGGTTCCCGCGCCCATGAAAATACCATGGAAGCGAATTCTTTCTCTCCCTCGTGGGGCAATGCCACTCTTCAAGGAACGATATTGGAAGTAGGTCAAGAAGCCACAAATTAATGTAAACATCAGCGGGACAATGGCAAAACTGACCTCTATTTTCTCTAACGAGGAAACTGATGTTTGACGAACAGGTCTGGCAAATGGATAAAGAAACGCAGCCTGTGGTCATCGCATGGCCGGCCAACCAGCATTGCGTGGTACGGTTTTTCAGGTCAAAGTTTGGAAGGCGCTGAAAGACATACCTCGAGGCGAGGTGCGCACCTATTCAGAAATCGCACGCCAGATCGGACACCCCAACTCGGCGCGGGCTGTAGCAAACGCATGTGCGAAAAACCCGTACATTCCAGAAGTGCCTTGCCATCGAGTGGTTCGAACGGACGGTGGATTAGGTGGTTACAGCGGCCCCGGTGGCGTGGACACAAAACGAAACCTTCTCCTCGAAGAGGGCGTTACATTCCCTCTAACAGATGCTTGATGCCAATTAAACACGGTGCCAAGCAAAACTAATCAGTCGGAGGGCGGTGGGAAGAGTGCGTCCCTCAACGGACAGCGTTCCTGTGGTGCTGGCATGGAAATCACGCAAAGTAAGTTAACTGATATCGACCAGATTCTATCGCTTTACGACGCAGCTACAGCGCTCCAGGCATCAAAAAATATGACGCAGTGGCCAAAGATCGATCGAAACCTCGTCATACGGGAACTTTCCGAAGGACGTCAGTGGAAAATGGTTCACCAGGGACAAATCGTGTGTGTATGGGTTGTGGCATTTGAGGACCCTCAAATTTGGGGTGAGCGAAGCAATCAACCTTCCGTGTTCATCCACCGGATTGCAAACCATCCCCAGTTTAGGGGGCGTGGGTTCGTAGGCAACATTGTTGACTGGGCGAAAGACCTCTATTCAGATGGTCCGATTCAGTTCATTCGCCTCGATACAGTCGGTCACAACGAAGGCTTGATTCAAGTTTACACGTCCCACGGATTTACGCTTTTGGATCCGGTTGAACTTGAGGACACGACCGGCCTTCCATCACACTACAACGACGGAAAGGTGTACCTCTTTGAAATCGAATTAGAAAGCTCTTCCCAACCTGGCGCCTAATGCTTAGCATTCTTATGGAACCTATGACTATCGGGGATGCTTCTATAAGCGGGCGGTTGTTGTAACAACCTACGGAAGATTGATTATGAATCGAAAACTCTTGACTGCCCTGCTAACCTTGACCTTCATGTCTGCAGCCCTTGCTGGCTGTGTAGGCAATGATGATGATGAAACAACTGAAACAACTGAAACTGTTGTTAAAATCGGATTCTTGAACCCAGCGACCGGCCCACTGGCCCAAGACGCTGCTGGATTCGAATACGGTGCCCTTCAAGCCGTTATTGACTTGAATGCTGCACAATCCGACACCGTTTTTGAAGCGGTTGTCGCTGATTCTGGTTGCGATGGTACCGTTGGTGCCGCAGCCGCACAATCTTTGGTTGACGCAAACGTTGTCGCCGTTGCTGGAGCAGCTTGCTCCGGTGCTTCAATGGCTGCAAACGCTGTGTTGTCTGCTGCAGGAATCCCAATGATTTCCTACGCTTCAACCAACCCAAGTTTGAGTGACGCTAGCGCTTACCCGGATTTCTTCCGTGTCGTTCCTAGCGATGCTATCCAAGGGCCTGCTGCTGCAGCAATGATGGTTGACGCTGGTGCAACCAACCCCGCAATTCTCCACATGACCAACGACTACGGATCCGGATTTGCAGATGCAATCGAAGACGCATGGACTGGCGATGTCTGTGCAAAGATTGGATACGCAGAAACCGCAACAAGCGTTTCCTCCGAAGTTACACAAATCGCTGACGCTGGCTGCGACTCCATCTTCATGGTCTCCTACGTTACAGACGCTGCAATGATTCTCAACGAAGTTGCTTCCCAGAACATTTCTGCTATGCTCTTCTCTGGAGATGGACCTGCTGGCGAAGGATTGCTCGTTGAACTCAGCGACGACACCGTTGCAAGCAACCTCAAAGTTACCGCCCCTCGTGCTGGTTCTTCCTTCGGTGACTTCGAAGCACGCTACGATGCTGCTGGTATCCCAAGTATCAAGCAATACGTTCTCACGTCCTACGACGCTGTTTCCATCATTGGAAAGGCATACAACACCGACTCCGCAGACATGGATGCATCCATCCGTGCTGTTGGAACTGCATACGAAGGTGCAAGTGGACTTCACACATTCCTCACAAACGGTGACGTTGGTGGCGCAGGTTACGACATCTGCACCTACACCGCAACCGGTGCATCCGACGGAGCATACGCCTGCAACGCCTACTGGACTGTTGCAGACGGTGTTACAATTCCAAAGACCGTTATCAAGCTCGGTTTCATGAACCCATTGACCGGTCCTCTCGCACAAGATGCTGCTGGATTCCAATACGGAGCACAACAAGCAATCATCGACCTCAACGCTGCATACGGCGATATGGGATACGAATACCAACTTGTCGAAGTTGACTCTGCTTGTGACGGTACCGCTGCTGCATCCGCAGCACAAACCCTCGTCGACTCAGGAGTCATTGCAGTCGGTGGCGCAGCATGTTCTGGCGCAACCATGGCCGCTAACGCAGTGCTTTCCGCTGCTGGAATCCCAATGATTTCCTACGCTTCTACCAACCCAAGCCTCAGCAACGCAACTGCTTACCCTGACTTCTTCCGTATCGTTCCATCCGATGCGATCCAAGGACCAGCCGCTGCTGCAATGATGGAAGCAATGGGCGCTACCAACCCAGCAATCATCCACATGACCAACGATTACGGCTCTGGATTTGCTGACGCAATCGAAGACGCTTGGAACGGAACACTGTGCCAAAAGATTGGATATGCAGAAACCGCAACGAACATTGCTTCTGAAATCACCCAAATCGCTGATGCAGGCTGCGACTCCATCTTTATGGTGTCCTATGTTACAGACGCTGCAATGATTCTCAACGAGATCTCAACACAAGGACTTGACATCATGCTCTTCTCTGGCGACGGACCTGCTGGGGAAGGACTTCTTGAAGAACTCAGTGACGATGTTGCTGCTGACGGCCTTTACGTGACCACACCTCGTGCAGGATCTTCATTCGGCGACTTCGAAGCACGCTACGATGCATCGAACATCAGCTCAATCAAGGCATACGTCTTGACCAGCTACGACTCAATCATGATGCTTGGTGAATCTGCTATGCACGAAGACGGTGCCAACATGGCAACGCACATCATGATGGTCGGTACAGGATACGAAGGCGCAAGTGGAAACCACACTTTCCTTGCTAACGGCGACGTTGGTGGTGCAGGATACGATATCTGCGGCTATGCTGCAACGACCACTGACGATGGTACATTCACCTGTACAAAGTACTGGACTGTTGCAGACGGTGTTCAAGACAACGCTGCTTGATACCATCAGCACTTGAGTTCCACGGCTTTTTAGCCTCCTGGCTGAGAAGTCAGGTTGAACACGAGAGTGCGGAGGCTTTGTTAGGATGGACTTAGAGAAGGAATCAAACCCCTCTGAGTCCATCCAACAGCGCTGGCAAGAGATGTCGAGGCTGCGTCGCCGCCTCCTGATCGCGGCGATTGTCTCATTGGATGCAATCATCGGATTGCTTTACCAGTCAGGTATCGGTAATGGCCTCGACGCCCTCTTGTTTGGCAATCTGCCAAACGACATGGTGTGGCTTGGACAATCTGTTCAACTCATCTCAATGGGCTTCTTGCTGGTGAAGATCGTCTTCGATGACGTTTCCCACGGCAAACTCCGAGCAGCGATGATGATTTTTTCACCGCTTTTCCTACTGCTCACTGTGCTGTTCACCATTGAACTGCTGATGATTGGGCTTGGCACAAGTGCAACCATCTATCTGAATCTGAGTTCCATTGGGTTCAGCACCCTCACATGGTCATCAACATACCTTGCAATCGCCGTTGGCTGTACGCTCACTTACAGCGTACAACGCTACGGGAATTTTGCTCAAAGCGAGTTCTTCATGCTCGGCATGTATGTGGCCGTAATGATCATGTGGATGGATTATTTCTTCCCACTTGTATCTGCGCCCAAGGACGGCGTCCTGATATGGAGCGTTCTTCTATGGACGCTCTTCGGTGCCTTTGTTCTCACAGGTCTTGCAGGCGTTATCATCGACCGACTCGTGTTCCGAGGCTTCCGGGATCGAAAATCAAGCGCCGACGTGATGATGATTGCTTCGCTTGGTGTAGCGCTCATTCTTCGTGCCATCGTCTACCTCCGCTTCGGCGCAGGCACGAAATTGTTTGAGCCTGATATTGATTGGCGTGTCGCACGCGAGCAACGCTTCGAAGCACCGACCCTCCTCACGAAACTCAACCTTGGCGACCGTTCGCTGGCCTCCGGAGAAACATACTCCTACGGTGCATGTGAACAAACAGGGACCGCCGCAGACGGGTCCCCCGTCTTAGAGAAAATCGTCACTGAAGGCTCAAAGCCCCTTACTGATGTCTATTCAGTTGGCGCAGATTGTGTCACTGACTTGACTGCAAATTACACTTATTACAACGCAGCCATGCCATTTGTGATCTTTGCGGCCGTCGGTCTTTTGATGCTCCTGCTGACAAAAACCCGTTTGGGTCGTCGAATGCGAGCTGTTGCAGACAACCCCGAACTCGCCGCAAGTTGTGGAATCAACGTCGAGCGCGTTCACATGACCAGCGCGTTCCTTTCGGCAGGGATTTCGGGCCTTGGAGGCGCCATCTTTGCGATGACCATTCGCTACAGCCCAGAGACAGGGTTCACGCTTCTCCTTCCGGCATTTGCCGTTATCGTCCTGGGCACAATTGGTTCGATTCGTGGCGCTGTGGTTGGGGCCTTACTCATTGGCTTTGTTCGTTCGGTCTCTTCGCCCATTCTGATGGGAATTGGAACGCCTTTGGAACGATCAAATTATGCAAACTTGGCTGAAGTCATGCCGTATGTCATGATCATCGCCATCCTCCTCATCATGCCAAAAGGCATTGGTGATGCCTTTGATAATTGGAAAATCAAGCGCATTCGAACCCGAGCTGAAGAGGACTTCACTCCCAACACAAAGCGTGCAACATGGCTTGGGATTTTCCTCGCCCCAACAGGCCTTCACCATTTCAGCGTTCGAAACAACTTGCGAGGTCAGCGCTACGCTCTTTCAACATTCATAGCATACATCGTTTTCAAATTCAGTTCCTTTGTGAAGGAGAACTCAATTGCGAATGATTCGGTGAAGAGCACACTCACAGGCGGTGATTCGACTTTGTCGTTGGCTCATGCGCCAAGCGGTCTCTTGGCCGAACAACAAGAAGCGTGGCTTTCACTGATGCAATTTGAACAAGCGCTGGTAGGTACGATGACAAACTTGGGCGTGCTTATTTGGCCGACCGTCCCAATCGTCCTCTATCTCATTGCTTGGCGGGAAGCCTACCATGGTTTACGAGGCGAGGAAATCAAACCTGTAACAAAGATCTCCGACGCCGTCTCGAGTGTTACTGCAGGCTATGCGAATGTGACTGGGAGCGTTGGCAAAGCTTGGCGTAACGTAACCCAAGCCGTTGACGAAAAAATTGGTTTCATTGCTGTGGCGGCTCACCGTGCTGCAAAGTCTTCAACCAGCAAAGTCTCAACAGCGTACATCGAGCGTCGAACATCGGTTCTTGAAAAATTAAAGATGCCGTATGGCCGTGAAAGTGAAAATGGTTCGTGGCTGTTGTTTGGAGTCTTGGCAGTCGTCATGCTTGCCTTGATTTATTGGCTTCCAGTCGCAGATTCCGACCAGGCAAGTTTCGTGAAAACACTCCAACTCTCCAACGTGTTAGTCACCTTTGCGATTTTTGCAATTCTTGCCCTTTCGCTTAACCTGCATACAGGAATCACAGGACAACTGAACTTCGGTGTCATCTTCTTCGCTTCGATTGGAGCCATTGTGGTTGGTATCCTCACTGCACCAAAAGAGCTGCATGGCTACGACTGGCCAATTTTCTACGCCGTCCTGTTCTCAATGCTCATTGGGGCGATTGCAGGATGGTTCCTTGCTTACCCAACCGCCCGACTACGAAGCGATTACTTTGCCATCATTACCATCTCACTTGGTGAAATTGTTCGAGTGTTGCTGAGCGGCGAACCACTCCTCCGTGCGGGCTCTTGGGGCAGTGCAGTTGGTATATCGCGGTACAAACTCCCGCTCCAAGAATGGTGGTTCTGCGGTTCGAATACACCCGTCGATGCGAGCGGTGTCCCCCTATCGCCAGTTGCGTGTTCGAGGGCAGAAGGCATCGATAGCATGGCTGTAACGATTGGCGAATGGCTAAGCCTTGGCCAGCCTGCGCCCTACATGTTTGTCTTGGCAACCATCGGTGTTCTCGGCTTGATTGCATCATGGTGGCTGCTGAACACAGTCCTGGCCTCCCCATGGGGGCGCATTCTTCGAGCCATCCGCGAAGATGAGGAAGTGGCTCAACACCACGGTCACGATGTCTTACGGCACAAAGCAGCAAGCCTTGCATTGGGAGCATCGATTGCGGCCTTCGCTGGCGCACTCTGGGCATGGAAACTGACTGGATTCCAACCATCGTTCATGTCGCCATCAAAGACCACCTTCCTCGTTTGGGCAGCGTTCATCATCGGTGGCGTTGGCAACAACAAGGGCATGCTCATCGGTGCATCGATCATCGTTTTGATGGAATTCGTGTTCAACGTGTTGGTCGCTGCTCAAGGCAGTTCCGACCTTCCTCTCAACGAAGTTGCAGCAACGATGGACGGGTGGTTCAACTGGCTGGTTACTGAGCAGGTGCAAGCGATGTGGATTTGTCTTGCCATCACCTTGCTCGCCCATCTTGTGAAATGGGCATCGTTACGGGAAACGTTCTTTTGGCTGACGGTCATCTTTGCACTTGCCTCATTCTTCTTCGATGAACGCTCCATCACCGAGGTCTATCCAACAGGAACAATCCTAGCTGGAATGGCGTATGTCAAGGTCCTCCTCGTCGGGGCACTCATTGTCTTCTCCCTCCGCTACAATCCGAAAGGATTGCTTCCCGAGGTACCATTCCGACCTGAACATCCAACTGCAAATAAGGGGGCCGAGGAACAATGAAACCCCTTCTAGCAGTGAAAAATTTGCGAATGGAATTCGGCGGGCTCGTCGCCGTCAAGGATGTCTCATTTGAGGTTAAGAAAGGCGAATTCATTGGCCTGATTGGTCCGAACGGGTGTGGAAAATCAACAACCTTCAACTGCATTAGTGGGTTGTTACAACAGACCTCAGGAACAGTGGAAGTGTTCGGGAAAGATGTGTCAGAGAAGCGTCCGGACCAAATTCAGAAACTGGGGATGACTCGAACATTTCAGCACACCCGACTATGGAAGGACATGACCGTGATCGAAAATCTCCTGGTGCCGCCAAGAAAGCAGTTCTCACCAAACCCATTCCTCTCGTTGTTCCGCGGTCGCTCAAGACCCGCTGAAAAAGAACGCCTCGCACAGGCATTTGCAGTGCTGGATCAACTCGAAGTTCCCCACATGGCTCACAACCTTGCAAGCGAACTGTCCGGTGGTCAAAGCAAACTTGTCGACATTGGTCGATCGATGATGGGCAGTCCAGACTTGCTCTTGCTTGACGAACCTGTAGCGGGTGTTGCAGGCCCTCTTGCGATGAAAATTTTCACAAACCTACGGGAACTTGTCGACACCACCGGCATTTCAGTTCTCGTGATTGAACACAACATGGACTTCATTTTGCGTCAAGGAGTCGACCGCATTGTTGTCATGAATGAAGGAGAGGTTCTCATGGTGGGCACGCCAGAGGAAGTCAAATCAAATCGGGCTGTGATTGAGGCCTACCTTGGTGGAGCTGGAGGTGAGGAAGAATGACGCGACTCCTCGATGTCAAAGGATTGAGCGGTGGATACGGCAGCGTACAGATTCTCTACGGTGTTGACCTCTACGTCGACGAAGGCGAATTTGTAACCATCATCGGACCGAACGGCTGCGGAAAATCAACATTCATCAAAACGCTGTTCGGCATTGCAACCTATTACAGCGGTGACGTCACTTACGGCGGTGAGTCGATTGAAAAGTTGCGAACCGATCAACTCGTCAACAAAGGAATCGCCTATGTCCCCCAAGTGAACAATGTCTTCCCAACCCTCTCGGTTGAAGAAAACCTTCAGATGGGCGGGAATGCATTGCCAAACCGTGTCCTGAAAGAACGAATTGAACGTGCGCTCAACATGTTCCCAGACCTCCGTTCTCGTGAACACGACTTGGCAGCCTCCCTTTCTGGCGGTGAGCGTCAAATGCTTGCCATTTCCAGGGCGCTTATTTCAGACCCGTCTTTCTTGCTTCTTGACGAGCCGACAGCAGCCCTGTCTCCTCTCTACCAACAACAAATCATCGAACGCATTGACAACTTGCGAAAGGAAGGCATCACCGTACTGATCGTTGAACAAAACGCCCGATTGAGCCTTGCTCGCTCCGATCGCGGTTACATCTTTGCTAATGGTAAAGTGGTTCACACCGGCGATGCTGACTTTATTCTTAACGACCCTGAAATTGGTGAATATTTCTTGGGTTCACACGACGATTGAGTCACCAGACCAAACGGGCTCTCGACGCTGACAGCCATTTCGCTGCAACCGCTCATCGAAAACCCCCTCTCCGTATACGAAACATCGTAGGGGGGGAGCCGCTGGAATGGACATGAGCGCTTCTCCGCCACTGATTATGATTGACTGCCAGGTTGGTTTTGAGGATCCTTTTTGGGGGCAACGTAACAACCCCCAGTTTGAAGCCAATGCTCAGGCTATCCTCGGCCACTGGCGATCATTAAATCGAAAGGTAATCCATGTTCGCCATGCTTCCTTGGAGCCAAAAAGCCCACTTCGAGAAGAAGCGCCCGGTTTCGCATTCTTCGATTGGGCCACGCCTCGAGAAGGCGAGATTGAGATTGTCAAACATGTCAACAGCGGCTTCATCGGCACGCTTCTTGAGGAAACGCTTCGAACTGGTGGGCATAACGGATTCGTGCTCCTCGGATTGACAACAAACCACTGTGTGTCCACGACGGTGCGAATGGGGGGGAACCTTGGTTTCGATGTTCGTCTTGTTGGCGATGCGTGTGCTACCTTCCCGCGGACTGCAATGGACGGCGAGAGGTTTGACGCTGATGTCGTACATCGAACGGCATTAGCAAGTCTGCATGGTGAATTTTGCACCGTTCTCTCGTCCAAGGATGTCCTATTGGAATCGTCCTAAGCGCTGTTGTCAAGCGAACAGACCGTTTTCCCACGAAGTGATGACACCTGTGAATGCTGATGCAGCCACGGTCAACGGACTTGCCAGGTACAATTTTCCTGGGCCAGAACGGCCCTGGAAGTTTCGATTGATGGCGGACACTGTGACTTGCTCTGGTGTGATGGAAACGCCCGGACCAGCGCCAATGCATGCGCCGCAACCCGGGTCGATCAGGTTGACGCCAACCCGCTTGAACAGGTCATGCCAGCCTTTGTCCACAGCGAGTTGCTTGACGGGCCCTGAGCCGTATTGAATGAAGAATTCGACACCATCTTTTACCTTGAGGCCGGCGTCTTCCGCTGCTTGGCATACTTGGGCGTAGTACGCAACATCGTCTTCCTTGCCTGCAGTGCATGAACCGCCGTAGGCGATGTCGATGCTCACTTGGCCGATGTCTGCAATATCTGCACCGTTGGTTGGATCGCTTGGGATTCCCTCGTCTGGATTACCCGGGTGAGCGACCATTGGCTTGATTTCGTTAAGGTTGATGTGGTGGACACCGCCTGTGTATTCTGCACCTTCGTCAGGGGCCACGGACAACCTTTCCTGTTGGGAACGGTCAAGGTGAGGTTGGGCTTTGAGCATCCAATCAAACAAAGCATCGTCAGCTTCGCAAATACCAGTTCGTCCAGAGCACTCTGTGGCCATGTTACACAACGTTGCTCGCTCATCAACAGAGAGGCTGGTCAATCCTTCGCCGCCGAATTCCATGCTGCGGTTGAGGGTCAGTTCCTCTCGAGCGTGGTCGGCGAGGATGAACAAAATGACGTCTTTAGCGGTGCATCCATCTTCCAGCGTTCCGACGAGCTCGAATCGAATTGATTCTGGCACCTTCACGAAGGTGAAACCTGCACTAACAAGGTTGGCGTATTCGGTCGCCCCAACGCCCCATGTGAGGGCGTTTGAGGCGCCACCCATGCAAGTGTGTGAGTCAGTGGCTTGGATGAAGTCACCGACTTCGATGAATTCTTCGCGAGCCACTTGGTGACAAATACCGGGTGAAACCCCGTCTTTCGCCGAATAATCTCTGACGCCAGAATGTTGTTGGAAGGCCACTTGTAAGTCCCTTAATGTCTGCACCTTATCCATAAACGGTACAAATTTGGGATTGTGATGAGCGTAGAGCAGGTGGTCTTCAAACACGGCAAACTTGCTTGGGTTTGGGAGGCTGTAAGCATCACCATACTCTTCTGCCAAGAAGGTGTGAACTTGAGCGGTGGTGAATTCGTGAGAATACCCGCCTTGAACTTGAGCAATCACCGGGTCATCAGGCTTGACGCACTGTCCTTCTGCTTGGCCCACAAGGTTCCGAGCGATGATTTTTTCAGCCATGGTCATTGGCCGGTGAGGGGTGTTCATTGGTGGTAATTCCAGTTCTCCAGATTTGAGGGCCTTTGCGAACGGGAAGAGGCCACCTTTCTCGAGAATGATTTGCGTGACATCGTCGTATTGTGAAGTGAATGCACTTAGTTCGATTTCTTCACCATCCTGCAAACGTTTGAGCATTGCATGGTCGCCCATAAGCTGGCCGAGGTTGATGTTGTTGCGTTCATGAATTGGAGCAAATGAGGCTGCAATCACGATGTTAATTCCCGCCCATCGTTCGCACTGCGCAGCGGTTTCCCTCGAAGATCCAGTGCCTTTCCGTTGACCTGAAACGATGACTTCGAAATTCCCGTTTTTGAGAGCGTTTTCGTTGAACACGCGCAATCCGTTGTGCATGAGTCCAGCGTAGGCATTCTTTGCAATTTCCGCAGGGTCGTGATCGAAGCAAACCCAAGCCGGAGTCATGACATCTGTGTTGATGTCATCCAGGAGATCTTCAACGCTCAAATCGTCCATCTTGAGGTTCAAACCATCATACAATTGTTGTTTGATAAGGTCCAGGTCCTTCGTGAGGAATAAAACCCTTTTTCCGGGCGTGAGAGCGACTTTTTGTGGTGGCCAGTTTGCTCGCATTCTTGCCCCTCAACTTTGTTCATGGGCCAAATGGATATAATCGGTTCGGGCGCGTTGCTTGCGAAAGCATTCCGATTTACCACCACCAGCGCCAAAGCCTAGCGGTAAAATGCAGACCGAATACCATTCATGGATGAAAACCTCAGTAAACCATTTTTGCTTAAACTTTATATAATATCGTCATGGCGACTATATCAAGGTTCCCTAAAGAGTTGGGCATTTGGCCCGGCAAGGGGATAAAATGAGGGATACATATGGATGAACAGCAAGTAGAAGATATTGTCAAGTGCGGCGACTGTGGAAGCCGAAGTCTAACTCGCGACGAAACTCGTGGCGAAGTCGTTTGTGAGGACTGTGGATTGGTGTTGGAAGACAACGTAATCGATCAAGGCGCCGAATGGCGTGTGTTCTCGCCAGAACAAGGCGATCAGCGTGCCCGAACCGGTGCTCCAATGACCGTGATGCTCCACGATAAGGGATTGTCAACGGACATTGACTGGCAAAACAAAGACTACTCTGGTAAAACAATCAACTCCCGCTACCGCTCTCAATTCTACCGAATGCGAAAGTGGCAGAAGCGAAGCCGTGTCAGCAACGCCACCGAGCGAAATCTGGCAATGGCTTTGGCAGAACTTGACCGAATGGCAAGCCGGCTTGAGTTGCCAAAATCAGTCCGTGAAGCAGCGGCTGTTAACTACAAGAAAGCAGTCGACAAGCGTTTGATTCGTGGTCGTTCCATTGAGGGTGTTGCAGCAGCATCACTCTACGCAGCATGCCGCCAATGTGGTGTGCCTCGTACGCTTGACGAAATTGGACAAGCATCCCGAACAGGCCGCAAGGAAATTGGCCGCACCTACCGATTCATGGTTCGTGAGCTCAAGATGAAAATCATGCCAACCGGTCCTGAAGATTACATTTCTCGATTCTGCTCTGGGCTCGGCCTCGATGCTGAAGTTGAAGCAAAGGCCTACGAATTGATCAAGGCAGCCCAAGAAAAGGAGTTGACCAGCGGACGAGGCCCAACCGGAATTGCAGCATCAATCATCTACATCGCTTCTGTCCTTTGTGGCAAGCGACGCACTCAGAGAGAAGTGGCCGAAGTCGCTGGTGTAACCGAAGTGACAATTCGAAACCGCTACAAGGAACTGATTCAGAACTTGAACATTGAACTCGATATTTGAACAGAGCCAACATCGCTTCGGTGAGGGACTGAAATGAGCAAACCTCGAAACAGATTGTCGAAGGCAGCATACGATGCTGTAGAGCAAGGCCTTGTTGCTGCGCTTGAACGTGGCACGCAGTCGTGGCCACTCCCCTCGCCTCCTATTTCGGATCCTGATTTCCCTGCCCTTCCACCCAAGTCACCCGAAACCATCATCGAGCAGGGCGTCGGACTTCTCCAAGTCGATCGCGGAATGTTTGAGCGAAACCTCAACACAGTGGTTGACCTTATTGTCCCACACAGGATGAACCTTAGTGACGACCCGTATGAGGTTCATGAGCGCTGGTTGAAGAAACGAGTGCCACAAGTCGCAGAGCGATTGCTGTTCGCAATTGCCACCGATTGGCTGGCTCAAGCCTTCGACCAACAGGCACCAAACATCGATCGCTGGTGGCTTGCCATCGCACTTGTCGATGGATTAGCAATCGAAGCGCGAGGCCAATCCGTTCACCAAGGCTATCATTTGGTCGAATCAATAGCGCTTGCAGAGCGCCCGGGGACATGGCACACCCAACCCGATGCAGGACCTCACCAGATGGAGTGGAACGCCCATGCAGTTCTTCCTCGTCAAGGCGGCGTGGTCGCTCATGACGTTGGGGTAGAAGCTGCCGTTTGGTTGCTGATGCGACTCGAAAATGGCCCGCTTGAACGAAGGTTGTTACTCATGGAGTGGTCGCGACTTCTGCTTCAAAGGCCCAACCTAATCGGACCGTTAGGCATTCATGACATCCTCATGCGCCGTGCGCTCGATCCTGAGCAAGAGGTTGCCTCTCGTGTCTGCTTATGCCTAGCGAAAACCATTGAACATGACCGTGATGCAGGCCTTGAACTCGCTCAACGCCTCCACACTCGCGATGAAGTCCTCATCCGAAGGGGCATGGCAGATGTCCTCACCCGGTTGTTCCGCCGTCTGACTTGGGACGCAGTGCCGTTTTTGGAAGCCATGCTCCAAGACGAAGATGAAGGCGTGCTTGCAGCAGCAAGCGCAACCGTCGGCGATTTGCGATTTTTGGACGTCGAGCGATGGGCAGACACCATGGCAGAACTATCGAAGCACCCGCTCCCGGTGGTGCGACGGAACCTTGTCCCATTCCTTCGTGATTACCTCGAACAATTCCCAGATGACCAACGCCGCCTCCTCCCCATGCTTTGGGTTGATGGCGACGAAGTGGTTCGAACTCGTATGCGTGAATTATTGATGCGAATGGAAGAGGTAGCACCAGACCATTTTGCCGCCAGACTTGCCGATTTTGTTGAGCAAGGTTGCGACCTTGAACCACTTTGGACATCCCTCTCAATTCGAAGGCCTGAGCGATGCGAAGCCTGGCAATCATTCCTCAACGGTGATGGTGAACAACCCACATTACCTGAGCTACCAACGCCGGAAACAAGCATTCTCGATGACGACATCAGCGGCGAAGGGTCCATCGATCAGGAACTTGGGTTCCTCGACTGATTCATTCTTCTTCAGCGATTCTGAATGGACCGCGAACAACCAACCCGACGTATGTGCCGTTGAGCAATGCAAGGCAACCAACCAGCGTGATGAGCATTCCAGTGGGTTCAGGGAGATGAGCATCCAACTCGAGCCAAGTGATCACCTTCACGCCAACTAACAAGACACATCCAAACGCAACAACTGAGCGCCAACTCTGTTCTGGGTTTTCCCAGCGGTCCATGGTTGGAGCAACACCGTTCATGTCGAAGGTCCGTCGGAACCAAGCCAAATACAGGCAAACCATGCCGCCCAACCCGATGACGCCTCGCGAAAAAGAAGCAGAATCCCACGGGCCAGCAGGCGCAACATCTGCGAACCCCTGTGCAACGCCGAGTCCCCCAAGGATGGCCAGCCAACCCCAGGTCTGAGTTCGGTCCATGATTCAGCGAAAGAGGGCCACGCTTGAAAGCCTGTGCCAACCAGCGGGAGGACATGGGCGGAATTCAAGACGCACTCTTGGTCGCCGGAGGGCTTGGCACGAGAATGCTTCCGACAAGTGCCTCGGTCCCGAAAGAGGCCCTTCCTCTCATCGACGTACCGGCCCTCGTTCACCTTGCACGTGAGGCGAAGGCAGCAGGCGCCTCACGTCTTCACATCGTCACCTCGCCGAGAAAAGATCTCTCGAACCTCCTCGGTGACCATTCATGGTTGAAAGAGAAGCGTCCAAACCTCGATGGAGTTCTGCTTGCACCTTTTGCAGATGTTGAAGTCCATATCCATGTACAGAAGGTTCCGCTTGGTCTTGGCCATGCAATTCAGAGTGCCTTGCATGCGATTGATGGCCCATTTTTGGTCCTGCTTGGGGATAATTTACTCATCGACCATCACTCAACGCTTGACTCATTTGTGCCCTCACAAGCAAGCGCAGCGTTGGTAAAATCATTTGCGCAGCACGGCCGGCCATGCGCTGCGATGATGGAGGTCGAGCCAGAGGAAGTTAGCAACTACGGAGTGGTTCGAATGGAGGGCACTCGAATTGCCGAAATTGTTGAGAAACCAACACCGGAACAAGCCCCATCGAACTTGGTGCTGTGTGGCAGGTATGTCTTCACCAGTGACGCATCAGATTTACTCGACCATTACGACGTTGAAACACACGGTGAATTGCAATCGATTGCTCTCCAACAGCACTGGATGAAGAATGGCGGCATGTACGGCGTTGTTCTGGATGGATACCAATGGTACGACTCAGGCAAACCCCTTCCATGGCTCAAGGCACAGGTCGACCACGCGCTTCGACGCGAGGACATGAGCGATGCCTTTCGGGCTTGGCTCATTGATCGAATCAGTGAATGATCAGCGTTGACCGGGTTTCCAAAAGGAAAGAGGAATCGGTGGCTCGTTATTCGCTTTTCGAAGGGCCAAATGATCAGCTCGTTCATTCCAACGATGCCCCCTGTGGGCCCTTACATGTTCCCATGAGAGGGGTCGAATTGCGGCAACAGTTCTCCACAATTCCTGCACATGAGCCACCAAGGCCTTGTTGGCTTTTGCTCGCCATGCGCCACATGCCAGGTTTCCAGCGTACTGGGAGTCTGCGCGTATGATTGCCTCATCCCCCCCGCCTTCACTCAGTAACCAGCGCAAAGCCTCTCCAAAAGCGGTTAACTCAGCAGTGTTGTTGGACCCGACTTCCGCTCCAACGAAGTTTTCCCCATCATGGTCTGTGACAACGTGTCCAGCAAATTCCTCGACCAACGAACCACTTCCGCGTCCCAGTCCTGTGTCTCCAGTAATCACGACAACGGACCAAGCAGCGGGTGTTGTTGCGTCTACGTTTTGGTTGCCTAAGCACGACCCGTCGACATAAATCGTCCAGTGTGCGGAGGGCAAGCGGTTCACTCGCCGATTTCAGCTTTGTAATCTGCAGCGCTCATCATGCCGGTGATCGCGTCAGGGTTCTCAAGCTTCATTCGAACAATCCATCCTGCGCCGTATGGATCTTGGTTCATGAGTTCTGGTTCATCTTCCAAAGCGTCGTTGACGGCGGTGATGGTTCCGGCAAGGGGCGCAAAGATTGGCGAAGCAGACTTCACAGATTCAACAATAGCAAATTCACCCATGTCGTCGAATGAGTCACCGTCTCCAGGGAGTTCGATGTACACGATATCAGTGAGGGCGTCTTGTGCGTGGTCGGTGATGCCAATGACGATTTCGTCGCCTTCAACTCGCATCCATTCGTGCTCTTTTGTGTAGTACAGTTCTTCAGGAATTTGACTCATAACCTTCGACCTGTTCCATTGCAAGTGGCCGCCTTTGATGAAGCCACCGCTCATTCAAAGTGGCGAAAACGGACAAAGCAGAATCATTCTTGTTCCGATAATTCCTCTTCCAATACATTTGCTTCGAGTTCAGCCCAAGCAGAACCTACGCTTGCATCTTTGATGGAGGTGTTGATGTCCTCGCTCACCCGTTGCGCCAACTCATCTGCTGATTCGTTTGGGAATGCAGAAGATAGAGGGCCAGAGCCGTTGCTTAACGTGTTACCCAAGCCTAGGAACAGGGCGCCGAGGAGGATGAAGATCCAGCCTGTACCGAGTTCTGAGATTTGCATTCGCCCTTCAATCAGCCCAAATCCGGCAACGAGCAAGAGGCCTGTTCCGGTGCCATACAACAACTTCGATGCGGCATTAGAGGGGTTGCTCATGAATCGACCATACGCCATCCAGCCATGAAACCAGCGGCTGTGTGATGAAGGCGAACGCTGAATCTTCAGTACGTCTCACGCATCAACTTGTGAATCTTGTAAGGCAACAAGGCCCTGTTGACGGGTGTAACTTCCAAGATTCGTCCATCGTCTCGACGGCGAATGTCTTGCAAGAGAGGGTGACGGCTCTTTTTGTGGAGTGTGAGCAAGGTCGGCTTGTCGACTTCAAGGGCACTGCGCACCACATTGACGAATGCTTCACTCTCGACAGCAAACTTACCAATTTCATCGATGACCAAAACTTCGCATTCATCCCGAGCGTATTCAATGGCAGGAATTGCAACTTTCTCGAGCGCTTCGATGTCGATGCCGTAGCCGAGGACCCTGAGCCTTGAATCAATGCTTTTGTGGGCCATAATGGCCTCTTCTTTGGTGACAATGTTGACGATTTTGTAGCCGAGGCGTTCGCTTCCATCGAGGATTGGCACGGTTTGCATGCCGCCGATGATCGGGGCATCACTGAGGCTTCCTCGCATTTGGATTTCTCGCTTGCGCTCGTCGACGAGCATTTCGAGAACTTTTTCCATCACAGCAGATTTACCGCTGCGCGGTAAGCCGGTGATACCAATCTTTGGATGAATGCCCACAATATCACCTCAGGCTAACCCTAACAGACGATGCAGTGGCTTGTCATAAATAAAGCATCTTCCTCATGTTCTCCGTATATGGCGCTTACAATTCCGGAGAATTGGCGGCAGAAATGTACGGATTATCGAATCAGAGGCACTAATTCCGGAAGGTCTCCATTGACATCGAGTGGCAACATTTCCAATTCGTAATTGTTGACGTTGTTGTTCGCAGACCATGCTCGGGCCCACTCGTCGAGATCATCGTCGTTGAGCAATTGACACATCCAATGCAGGGCTGTTTCCAAGGACCCGTGAAGCGAAATCAACCGTTGCTGAATATCTTCATTGAGTTCAATGTGATTGACGCTGTTTCCAAGGACGCAACCCGCTGGAATAACCGCCCAGCGCAACCGTCGGTCTTGGTGGGCGTTCACGATGGCTTGACATGCAAGACGCGGACCGAATTTAGGTTCCGCAGCGCCGCACCACATGGCCAACTGTCGCTCGTTGGCTCTCGATGGGATGTCTGTTCGGAAGGCTGGATGGCGTACGAACACCCGCCCATCTTCATCTTCCGAGAAATGAACGCCACGAATGAATGGTCGGGATGAACGACCCTTTGCCCATGTCTCGATGCTCTTGGAGTGGGCGGTCTGGTCGATTTCCCCAACACGAACCCGAACGGTGTGACCGTTTGTGGCAAGGGCGTGATGTTCCTCACCCAGTCTTGGTAGGAGAGCAAGTCGATCGAGCACTGCAAGTGTTTGTTTTCGCTCAACTCTGTCGCGAGGCAAGCGAGGAATCGCCCACGTGTCCTTTGCCCAAGAGACCCACCGTTCCGGGGCCATCTCGAACGAAGGGACTCGGTTTGAGAGCCCGTTTTGATCCCGACGCAAATCGGCTCGACTGATTGGACCATGCATTAACAGTTGGTCAACAGCCACCTTTGCTGTGATGCCAAGAACTGCCACGCCTTGGGTCATGCCAGGGAACAGATGGTTTGCTTCTTCGATGGCCCAGATATCAGACCAGCCATGTTCTTCGACCAACAACGTTCGAAGCGGGTGGGAGGACTGCTCCCGTAGAATGCTGTCTGGAGCAATGAGTCGAAGCCTTCCGCCTTCTTCGAGAATTTGCAGGCTTCGTTCGATGAATAAGCGGTAGAGGTTGACGTTCCCACGCATGGTCGAGAACCGGGGCTTTCCGTTGTCAGTAAGGGCACGGAGGTGCTCTCCAAGTTCCCGGCGGAGCTTGCTCCCATCTTCCATGCCGCGGAATCGGTCTTTGATTCGGAAGAGCACACGTCTGAACTCCAGTCACAAGGACACATCTCGTATGCCG